>JAEEGK010003354.1_pt1 | contig 39930 bp, 19 predicted proteins | sample 8958771 | NCBI WGS metagenome assembly JAEEGK01 (sample SAMN16246547, study PRJNA631951) | gut metagenome | biome: gut microbiome; feature: rumen; material: SC-attached | host: Bos | place: Iran: Karaj | collected 2018-10
ATACAGTTTTTGTTTGTAATAATACAAAAATTTTACATAATAAAAATAATATTAATTCAATTAAAAAACCTAATTTAGTTACAAAATTATTATCATATAATAATAAAGAATTTGTGAAGAAAATATTTAAAGAAATGAGCAAAAAAAATCCAAATAATTCTCAATATAAAAAACCTTTAAGAAGAAATTTAAAAGCTTTTTCTCCAAAAATTGAAAAATCAAATTCAAAAAATAAAATATCAAATTCAGTGAAAAAAATAAAACAATTATCATCTTCATTATCATCTCCAAAACATAAAAATATATCATCATATAATAGTAAAAAAACATTTTCAATTTCTAAAATAGGAAAAATTCCTCATCATTCATATAATAAAAGTTTATTATCTTATAAAAGCAAAAGTAAAAGTAAAGAAAAAAATGAAAATTTAAAATCACAAAAAACAAAAGAAAATTCTATTCCTCATACAGATAGAGAATCAAGAAGTTCTTTTAATCCTGAATTAATGTTAATTTTAAATTCAAAAATTAATAAAATTAAAAATTTAAATTCTAATAAAAAAATATCAATGTCAATTTCTTCAAATAAAAAAACTTTTAGTTCTTCAAGTACAGGAACTGCAAATTCTTTAGGTAATAATAAGCAAAAAGAAGTTAAGAAAAATATAAAAAAATATAATTTTAGAAATAAAAAAAATATTATTAATGGTGATAGTTTATTATTTAATACAAATACAAATTATAAAAATAAAGGAAATAAAAAAATTAAAAGTGCTATTTCTAGTTGTTTTTCTTTAAGTCCTAAAAAATCTCCTGATTATAATAAAATATTAAAAAATTTTAACCTTGTTCATTCTAGTAATACTTTTGATATTGATGAAAAGAAAAAAAATACAAAAATGATTAAAAATACAGTATTTCCAAAAAAAGATATTAAAAGAATCCAAATTAATGGTTTAAATGATTTATTACAAAATTCTAATTCAAATTCTCGAAATAATTCAAATAGTGAAAGAATAATTTTTAATGAAGCTTTAACAAATAAAATAAGTAGAACAAACAGAAATAATAATAATTTTTATAGTAAAACTTATTTAGATATATGCAAAAAAAAATTTTAATTAATTACCAATATAAATTGAAACTAAATTGTCTAATAAAAATATAACTTTTCATCATATATAATAAAAATAATTTAATTTAAAATATATAAAACAATAAAAAACAAAATAACAAATTTTCAAAAAAATAAACAAAATAAAATAAAACTTTTATTTAATTAATAACATAAACAGTATTTTGTCCAGCTTCCTTATTTTCACTGGAAGTTTTAGCATTTTTTTTTAAATTATCTTCCATTCCTTTACTTTGTTTTTCCAATTTGGCCATAGTAAAAACATCCATAGGTTTAAGTGGAAAATCAGGAACAAGGCTTTTTAATTCTAAATAATATTTAGTATAAATAGAGAATTTAATATGAGTATTATATTGAATAAGTTCCAAAAATTTCATTTCTAAAGTATTTAATTGTTTATTATCAAAAAAAGGATAAATAGTAGAAAAATCAGAATTACTTAAATATTTATCATCCCACATTTTTTGGGCAACCATTAAAGCAATTAAAACTAAAGGTCTCCAAGAAGTAGGAAGAAGAGGCATTGAAGTTAAGGCAATAATACGATTAATATATATTAAACATATAACACAACATTCACCTGAAAATTGAGCAATATCATATAATGCTTCTATAAATCCAGATATATCTTCTTGTGTTGGTATTTTTCTTAAGAGTTGTAAACGGTCATTATCAAAATTATCTGGATTTTCTTTTATATATTTTTCCTCGTCAAAATAATATAATTCTGTTGATGGGGTTATTGTTCTTCCATCATCTAAATCTTCTAATAAATTTGAATGAAGAAGTGTTGCTACTCCTTTTATTATTAATTTTACATTTGGATTATCTATTGTACTGTTTAACATTATATGACCTGTTGTTGATGATTTTGTGTCTATGTTTGCTTTTCTTTCCATTTTTTTATAATTTTTTTTTTTTGATTTAATATTTTTTATTTATTTTTATTCACCATCTAATTCAAAAATAACATTAATTCATGAAAATAATTATTTTTTGTTTTATTATGTAGAAATTCAAATATTCATATTAATACTCGAATTAATTTATTTCTAGATATTTAATGAAAATTCTGAAATTATGATTCTGGAGAAAAAGGGGAAATTTTAGTTTATGTTCAACTATAATTTATTTGTTTTAGAAGGAGTATATAAATTTTATCTTTAAATAATTGGAAAGAATATTTAAATAAGAGAGGAAGATGTTTGCTAAGAAATAAATTAAATAAATCAATATTAAAAGATTAAAAAAATTTGATTAAATAAGATTTTTAGATAAATTCTTTTATTAAATTTACAAAATTTTTCATATATAATTTTTTTTATTAAGATTTTTGTTTATAAAACTCAAAACTAAATCTATATGTCAAAAAATAACTCCTATAATATATGTAAATTATTTATAAAATAATAATATATTTTCAACATTGTCTTATTAAAGTCATATAAAAGAACCAACAACCATATTTTTTATAACATTCCATCAGAATTTGTAAAATTTTAAAAGCAAGAAAAAAAGGTTGTAAAATAATACCAATGAAAAATAAAAGAATATAAATAGAATATCTTTTACAGCTTTTATTTTCATTCTTATCTTCAAAATTATTTTGTTGAAAAAAATGATTTATAGAATTATTAATTCTAGTATTGTTAATTTCATTGGTAATATATCCTTGTCCATTGTAAGAAAAATCAGATAAATCAATATCAATACCACTATCAAAATTATTATCTTTATTTTTTTTTTTATTATAAAAGATAATTATTTCATAAGAAGCCCCAAATAAAATATATAAAACAACAATGAAAGCAAAAGTAAAGAAAGTAAAAATAAAAGATAAAAAAAACCAAAGACATTGAATAATTTTATTATTTAATATTTTACTATTATTAGGATCAGCATATCTCAAACAAGGACAACCTGTAAAATTAACAAAATAATAATGATAATCAGAAAATTTATTAAGGCATAACCAACAAAAAGTAAAATAACACATTGGACAAATTATTTTATTTTCAATTGTACTTTTTTCAATTAAATAATGACAATTTGGACAAGGTTTAATTCTAGAATTTTTATTAATTTTTCTTTCATATAATTTACATCTTTTTCCTTTATGTTGTTTTTGTTTACATTTTGCACAAAAACTATGACCTTCTTTACAACTAACATTAGGGTCATCACCATCTTTATATTTTATCCATTCTTCACAATCTGGATGAATACATGGAATTAATCCTTTTTTCATATTTTCATTATATAAATTTCTTTTTTTAAATTTTATATATTTTCTATATAAATCTTGTGTTGTAAATTGTTTTATTATTTTATCTGGAATTATATTTATACATCCTGCCATTAAACATTTTATATTTACAATACCATTTTCTATTTTGTCTTTAATATAGTATTTATAACAGTCAAAACAAAATTGATGTCCACATTCCATTTTTAAAGAATTTTCTTCTTTTAATTCATTAGAATAACAGATTAAACATAAATCTTGTTTTGATTCTAAATCTTTTACTATATTATTTATTAAATTTATATTTATTTGAATAAAAGGGGTGCATGATTTACAACTATCTCTAGATTTTAAATTACTTAATTTTATATTTTCTTTTTCTGGATTTTGGTTTAATAAACTAAAACAATTATTCATATACTTTTTATTTTTAAGAAGTGGTAAATATGAACTATTTTTTGTTGTGGAATCTTTATTTTCTAAATCACTATCATTTTCTTTATAATCTATATGATATTTTTTAATATCTTTACAAATAAAACAAATATGATTACGATTTTTTTCTTCAATATCAGTTATTATTTTTCCATAAAGTTTCTCATAAGTACTGATTGAAAAAAAATTATGATTATATTTTCCGGTTTCAGTATCTTTCATTATAATATTAAATGCTTTATCAATACTATCAAATTTATATTTTTCATAACAATATTTTACACATTCCATTGAATATCCACAATTTAATAATTGTTGAGTTATTTTACCTATTATTTTTGTATTTGTAATCTTTCTTTTATTTAAACGAGAATTATTTTTGTTTAATATTAATATATTTGAATTAGAAGATTTTTTTTTTAAAGGAATATTAAAATTTGGATTATTAGCTATAATTTCATTTGGTATTTTTGTTAGGTTTATAGAGCTTTTTCCTTTTCTTTCTATAATATCTATTTTTTCCATTATTAGGATAAAAAAAATTAAAAAAAAAAATAAAATTAAAGAGTAAAAAACTCTTATATAATTATCATTTAAGTATTTTTTCTAATTTTCACTATTAAAATATCATCTGCTTTATAATCATCATCATATAAATTCTCAGGTAATTTTTCAATAATATAATTTTCTTTATTAAATAAATTAAAAAAATTCATTATTTCTTTATCTCTTATTTGGAAACTTAAAATAGTTTCAATATTATCATTAGAATCCATTAAATAACTTATAGTTTTAAATAAAGGTAATCTTAATTTGGGATCCCAAATAATATCACTTCCAATGATATAATCAATTTTATCATGAATATTTTTTTTATCTTCTTCTTTTGTCCAATCTAATTCTTTAATTTCGCAAATCAATTTTTTATCAAATTTACTAATATTATTTTCATAATTTTGTTTAAGTAATTTTAGGCAATCTCCTTTATCAGTTAAAATAATTTTTTTTGCTCCAAGAGCTCCTAAAATTAAACCAATAAATCCAGTTCCAGAACCTAATTCAACTATAATTTTATTTTTTATATTTATAATTGCTTCTGATTTTTTATTTTTTAAAAAATAAGCTAAAACTAAAGCAGCATCCCAAATTTCCCCTGCATAACCGTAATCTAAATCTTGATTTATTTGTAATATTATCTTATCATTTAATTCAATTGTTCTTTGTTCCATTAAATTGTAATTTATGGAATATTTTTAAAAAATATGGAGATTTTATTTTGGTTTTCAAAAAAATATTTTATCCCATCTTTATTTATTTGCTTTATTTTAATTTTTATTTTTTGTTCTTTATATAAAGGAGGAATAGTTGTTGATGAAGAAAATCATACTTTTATTATTTCTATTATAATCATTTTAATTGTAATTACAATTTTGGTTTGGGATTTATATTTATTTATTTTTATTTTCATTTTAAGAGTTGATATTAAAATTCAAAATAGTAATCATTCAAATATTAATTCTTATCCTGAAGAACTTTTTGCTAATCCTATTTTCTATATGGTTACTATATATTTTTTTAATAATTTATATATTAAAAGCTTTATTGATTTTTGTTTATGGAATTTTTTACAAATTCATTATTTTATATTAAAAATTTTTCTTAATGTACTTAATAATTCATTCTCTGATTATATTGATAATAATGTTTTAAAAGATGATATTTCAAAAAAAAAAATTAATTTAAGATATAAAATTGGAAGTATATATTTATTATTTATCAACATTTTAATTTTAGTTATAGTTATGTACATTTTTAATGATGTAAATGATTTTACATATAAATTTAGTTTAAATTGTTATGGAATATATAATATTTTAAAACATATAGAAGACTATCATCAAAAAAGAAAAAAATTTTCTTTTTCAATTCGACTTTTAACTGAAAAAGAAAATCAAATTCTTAAAAATTATAATCATAAATTTTATTTACATTTTTCAATTCAATTATATCTTGCTTTTATTTTCCTGTTTTTTTCCTTTGGAGAACATAAACACAAAGCATTTTCATATGTATTAGGATTTCTTTGTGCTATCCAAGTGGGTTCAATATTAAATGATATCATTATTTTTTTTAACTTTAGAAAATATTTTAATAATTTAGATAAATATTTTCCAAAAGTTGAAAAAAAAGAAGAAGAATGTTCTATTTGTACTGAATTATTAAAAGAATCAAGAAAATTAAAATGTAATCATTGTTTTCATTTAATATGCTTAATTAAATGGATAGAAAAAGGAAATAAAACTTGTCCTTTATGTAGAGCAAATATTGACCAATTTTCTTATTTTTCAAATAATTGGTTTATTTCAAATATAAATAATCAACAATATAATATATTAAATGTAATTAGAAGGTTATCAATTTAATTTTTGTTTTTTTGTATTTTTGGATTCAAATTAATAATATATAATCAAAATTTTATTTAATAAATTTAAAATTAATAATTATATTTTTTTTTCTGTTTTTAAATTTCAAAAAAAAAGTAATTTTAATTAAACCTTTTTAAAATTTTTTAAATATAAAATGTCTTCTATTTTTTCAGAAATAAATAATACAATTGAAGATTTAAATAATTTATTTAATCCATCAAGAAAAAATTTTAAACCAAAAGAAATATTTGGAGACTTCAAAAATTTAATAGAAATTAAAATAAACAAAGAAAAATTATATAAACCAGAAAATAACACAATAAACACATCTTCATTAAAAAAGAGGAAGATAATGGAAATAGAAAGTAAAGAAACAGAAGATAAATCTATAAATTTAAAAGCAAAGAAAAAAAAAGAAAAAGAAATAGAAATAGAAGAAATAAAAACATCAGAGGAAGAAAAAAGAGTAAAAACTCCAGAAAAAAAATATAAATATTATATTCAAACAACACAAGATAATTTAATAAAAATATCGAATCCAAATTACGGTACAGATGATAAAGATTTAAAAAAATTAATAGATATAATGAATGAAAAACCCTTAAAACAAAATGGATATGAAAAAGTAATAAATGAGCCTCAAACACATATATTTAAAAAAATGGTACCTGGAATAGATGTAATATTGATAAAAAGTATATGTACTATTCCATATAATAAAGATATAATATTTGAAGCAATAGCTAATTTAGAAATAAGAAAAAAATGGGATTCTGTTTTTTCTGAATTAAGAGTAGTGAATCATAATGGAGAAAATGGAGCAGAAATATTATATATGATAATTAAATCTCCTTCTTTTTTAGTTAGTGATAGAGATTTTGTTCAACAAAGAAAAATATGGAAAAATTTTCCAACTGAAAAATCACATATATTACATTTTATTAGTGTTGAAAGTCCTGAATGTCCAGTTATCAAAAAATTAGTTAGAGCTGAAACTATTATTAGTGGTTATTTTATTGAAGATATTCCTAATCAACCTGATAAATCTACTTTAGGTATTATTTCACAAACTGATATTAGAGGTAAAATTCCTACTTGGTTAGTTAATAAAGTTGCTCCTAAAGCTTCTAAAGGATGGGTTGTTTCTTTACTAAAAGGTTGTGAAATGGTTCTTGGGAATATTTAATTATTGTTTTTAATATATTTTAATTTATTTTATTTTATTTTTATGGACAATTTTTTAATGATTTTTTGGTATATTAGTTAAGAAAATGAAATTTTGATTATATATTCTTTTTTAATTTATTTTTTTTAAACTTATTTATTTACGAAATTTTAATTCTTGTTTTATTTATATTTATGTTTTATTTTTTTAATGTGGTTGTTATTGAATATATTTTTTTTCAGATAAAAATTACTAATTTATATGGATAATATTTTAATTAAAGATGAAAAAAAAAAAAAAAAAATTTTATCCAAATGACATTGATATGTCAATAAAAAAACTACCAATTATAAATGGAAAGACAGAGGACATGAAAAAAATAAAAAATGTAAATAGTAATGAAAAAAATGAGAATTCATCTTTGAAAAAATTTGAAAATCAAATTAAAAAAAAAGGTATAATGAAAAAGAAATTAAATTTAGAAAATTTTATAGTAAAATATCATCCAAAAATTAGAACAAATTCAGATTTTGTAAATAATCAATTTATGACTAATTGTATGAACACTCAAAATACTTTTTATAATACAAATTCAAATGATAATGAAAGTGGTTCTAAACAAAATTCATCAATTCAATTTTTTAAAATATCAAATTTTTTTAATAATAATAATTTAAAAGAAAAAGCAGTTAAATTAAATAAAAAAAGTTTAGAAGAAAGAGATTTAAATGAAATTATAAGTGGAAGAAGTAAAAATAAAACTTTAAAAAAAGAAAAACATAAAACCACTAAAATGCAACAGTATAAACATATAATATTAATTGATTCAGAAAATGAAGGTTATTTATCAAATTTTAGTCCTAAAACATATGGAAATTTTTATATTGATAAAGATAAAATAAATATTAAATTGAATAATAATTTAAAAAAAACAATAACTAGACAATTGACTAAAAGTCCAAATAAAAAGAAAAAAAAATTATTTTATAATTATGATGAATCATCATTTGAAAGTTTAAATCCATTCTATGAAAATTATAATCGGAAAAAAAATTTAAAATTTTTTAATTTAACACAATATTTAAAAGAAGAAAGAAAAAAATTAAATGTTAATAGATATCTATCTTATGGGAAAAAAATATCTTTAGAAAAAGTTAAAAATGATTTACTCATCAATTCAAAAAATTTAATAACTGAAAAAAAGAATAAATTATTAAAAAATAAAAATATTGAAATTTCGAGTTTTAAAAACTATATAAATAATTTATATCATGTTTTTTTCTATGAATATATGACATCAAAAAATTTGAAAAAATTCGAGGCATTTCTATTAAAAGATTTGATAATTGATTTTTCAATAAATCAAATTCCTAATTTACAATATATTTTACATAAATTTTTTAGTATATATGATCAAGTAATCCAATATATTTTTACAAATGATACAGAAAATAATATATTTACAAATATAAAGAGTTGTGATTCAATACATTATATAAATTTATATAAAATATTAAGAAAAGCTTATAAAAATAATTTAAATAGAATTTTTTTAAATGATATAATATCAAATGATTTTAAAATTGTAAATTTCTTTCAAGAAATAAATTTTCAAAAAACAACAATGGTGAATCAAAGAAAAAAAACAAGAAAAAAGAAAAAAGCTTCTTTAATTAGTTTTTTAAAGGTTGAAAAAGGAAGAAAAAATAGTGTATTTGAAGATATATCTTCTGTGGTTAAAAAAACAAAAGAAGAAATAGATAAGAAAGAGATAAAACATAAATTTTTAGAAACAAATAGTTATATTGAAAACTGGAATCCTCATTTTAATAAAAATTTTCTAATGAGTAGAAATAAAAAGATTTTAACTGAAAATCAATTAATAGAAACTTTTTTAAAAAAAAAAAAACAAATAAAATCAAAATTAAAGTGGAAAAAAAATATGGAATTACTAAGAAATTTAGGAGGAGATCCAATGTCACAAGCAAATTCATTATTAAGAACATATGAATTTCAAGAACAAAATATTAATTCACCAAGATTTGAAAGATTATTTCAATTAATAGAAAGAGGACAAAATTTATTATTTGAGAAAGAATTTTCTCAATTTAATGATAAAATAAATAATAAATTAAAAAAAACAGGTGATACTTTATTAATACAAGCTGTTAAATATGCAAATGAACCTATTATTGAATTTCTAATAAATCAAGGTTGTGATATAAATGCTCAAAATTATCTTGGAAATACAGCTTTACATATTGCTTTTTTAAATAATAATTTAAATATAGTTAATATGCTTATCTGTTGTGGAGCAAAAGAATTTATATTAAACAATAATGGTTTAACTCCTTGGGAATCAAGGAAACAATATTATAAATAAATATTATATTTTTTACATTTAATTAAGTTTTTTATCTATTCTAAAATATAATTATCCTGAATAATATAATATTAAAAAAAATTTTTTTTGTATTTTTAATTATCAGGTGGAAAAAAAAAATTGTGGAAAATCAATAGTATTATAATATTTGTGTTGTCATTAAATATCATCAATTTTTTTTACTAGAATTTAAAAGAGAAAAAACTTTTTAAAAATCTAACATTAATATAAAAATCATTTATAAAGAATTATGATTCATTTTTAATTTAACGAAGTTTTACATTCTTTATTCATTTCAATAGAAAGAATGATATGAACGAATTAAATTATTATCTTTATCATATATAAATATTATTCAGTAAAACAATTCTTATATTTTCTTATTCTTTAATCTTTCTTTCACAAAAATTTGAAATAAACTTCCAAAAGTGAATTTAAGAAATATTATTTTAATAGCTTCTTTAATTGATTTAAAGGGGAGATAATAATATTAATGTAAAAAATCTTATATTGATATTATAGAATAAGTTGATGACCCAGAAGCAACACTTCTTCCAATAATAATAGGATTATTTTCTGAAATTCCTTGAATTCCTTTATGATTCTAATAATTATATCTGTATCATTTACTATTAAATCTGAATTTGCAGATTCTTTAAATTGATTAACTCCATAACCTTGGAAATTCAATAATTAAAATAATAATTTGTTGACATTGAATTATAAAATACAAACACTTTTCGAGAATCTTCATAATTACTCTAAAATATTATATCATTTTATTATTCTTTTTGTTTTTATATACATTTACAATATATATATTAAAATTCTATTTTTTATTGGGAGATTGTTCATTAAATTTTTTATCTAATTGAAAATTCATCGCAACATTGATTTTCCTTGGATTTGCTTTTCTTTTTTTTATGAATTTTTGAATGTGATATGGATTATTTATTTGATAATAATAATTAAATCTTTTATTTTATCTTTATGTAAAATACTTTTTTGGGAACAAAATAATTTTCATAAATATTCATTTTTTGTATATGTTGGTGTTGGAACTAGAAAAATAAGCAAATTAAAATCCATTATTTTAATTTTTAAATTAATTATTGTTTATAATTTATTAAAAATTTAGTTGAATTTATTAGAAAGATATATCATAAAAAAACCATAAAATAAAGTAAAAAAAATATACTAAAATAAAAGAATTTTAAAAATAAATTTCAATAGATTTTATAATAAAATAAATCAATATATTTTTTTTATTATTTATTTTCCTTTTTCCTTTTCTTTTATCTTCTTCTTAGGTCTAATATTAGCACAATGACCACATTTTCTTTTTCTACAATTATGAGCTCCTAAAGGTAATCTAGCATAACATTTTCTACAAATCATTTTATTAGTTCTATATTTTTGAGCAAGTTCTCTTAAATGATCTGGAATTTCAGAAGGTCCAGCTCCTCCCATTAATTTTTCTTGTTGAAGATCAATTATTTCTTCTTCTGTCATTTTATATCTAATTATTTTAAAAATTATTATTTATTAGAAAAATTAATTTTTTAAATAATTATTTATAATTTATTTTTAATGTTTCAATTTAATTCTTTTTTTCGCATCTATATATTGTTTCATCATTTATTATTGTTGTACTACTAGATTGTTCTTTTTTTGAATTTAGTTTATTTGATTTTTGAAAATTAGAAAAATTCGAAGTAAAATTGTTTTTTATAATTCCTTTTCTTATTTCTATATATATTACTTTTTTTGGAATTTTTTTTGGATTGTTTTTAATAATTGTATTATATTTCTTTTTTAAAATGTAAATTATTTCTTTTCTTATTTTTTTTGTAATATTTGATGATAATAAAATAATAAATAATTTAATATGAAAAATTCTTTTTAATTGACTTTGTCTTTTAGCTTGTAATTTTTTTAAATACTTTTTTATTTGTTTTTGTATAAAACATAATTTTTGAATTTCAATATAATTACCAATTTTACTAAAATAAAACCATTTATTAAATATTATTTTTTTTTTTACAATTTTAACAGCTTTATTATTATTTAAAATATTAATATTTGTTTGATTTCTTTTTTGTTTTTTTAAAAAAGAGAAATTTCTACTTTCATTTTTTGAAGAATGAAACTGAATAGAAAGACTTTTTAAATGGCTGAATTTGAATTTATTATGTGAATTTTTTAAATTCACTGGTTTAATTGAAATTAATCTTCCTGTATTTCCTTCATATTTCATCTGTAAATTAGAACTAATTGACATATCTGTTAAAGTAGTTTCTCTGTTTATTATTTTTGTTTTTAAAACTTTTATATTATTTCCAATTTCATGAAATGGTCTTGGAAAAGTTTTTATACAAATTGAAGGTTTAATTTTTATATCATCTTTTAATATTTCAACTTGAATTCCTATTTCATTATATTTTTTTATTAATTTTAGTTTTCCAAAAAATTTTTTATTGTTTTTATTAATGCTTTTCTTTAAAGTATTTATTAATAATTTAATTCCTTTATTATATTTTATTAATTTCAATTGTTCAATCAATTTTTTATATTTTTCATTAATATTTTTCTTAATTAAATTAAACAAATAAGAAATTATCCTAAACTTTTTTACCAATTTTAATTTTTCAATAAATAAATTACAGTTTTTACGTATTTTTTTCTGAATTATATTTATTAAAGAACTAAGTTCTTCATTATATTTTATAAATTTTAATTTTTCAATAAAAAATTTATAATTTTTTTTCCATGACTTTATTTTAAATTTACTTATTATAGATGGAAATATTTGGTTCATTTTAATTAATATTAATTTTTCAATGAAAAATAAATAATTTATTTTCCATGAATTAAACTTTAATCCATCAATAAAAGGTTTTAATTGTGAATATGTAATTGTAATCTTTTTTTGTTTAATTTGTTTTTTTTCTTTATATTTTCTAAATAAATTTTGAATTTTAAGAATATAAATTAAAACATTATTTTTAAAATATAATCTCCATTTTTCTTGAATTAATTTAATTTGTTCATCATAATTTTCAAATACTTTCATTTTTTTTAATTTTTCATTATATTGTTTTCTTCTTTGCATAATTGTCAAATGTAAAATTTCATTAAAATTTTTATTATCACCATCTTTTTTATAAGAAGGAAGAGGAGATAAATAATCTAATTTTTTTGTAACATAATTTACTCCTTGTTTTTCCATTTCATTCAAAATATCTTTAGTATTAATATTTTTATTTTTCTTTTTTAAATAAAGAAAATTTGATTTTTTAGAAGATTGATCTTCTTCTTCATTATCATTTGAATTATCTTGTTTTGCACTGTAAAATGAATTTTTTAAACTTTTAGGTAACTTTATTGAATCTTTTGAAATTTCTGTTAAATTTTTTGATGATTTATATTTTCTTGAATAACTTAAATTATTTTTGCTTGTATTTTGTAAATGTGGATTCAGAATTAATTTTTTTTTCTTTTTTATTCTTAATGAATTTAAAGGTGAATTTTCTTTTATTGTTGAATTTTTTGTTGAAGAATCATTAAATTTAACTCTATTATTTTTCTTTATTCCTTTTATTTTTTTTGAAAATAAATCATCCATTAAAATTATAAATTAAATGATTAAATTATTGAAAATTTTTTCCAAAAAATTGGAGTCATTTATTTGTTAGTAGACTTTGATAACCAGCTTGCAAAACTTAATTGGAGGAAAAATAAATCTAACAGTAAAAGAATTTTAGTTAAATGAATATAAAGTAGATAACAATGAATTAGGAGATATGAAATAAATTATACAACAATAAATAAAATAAATTAATTTAAACCAAGTTAGAAAAACTAATATTCCAAAAAAAAAATTTTTAAATAAAAAGATTACAAATTTATTGTTCGATAGTAATCATAGAAATGGTACTATGACTTCCAATCCTCATAGGAGGACCCCAACTTCCAACTCCAGGAGAAACATAAACATAATGTCCATTTTCTTCATATAATCCATTAAAACAAGCATTAGCAATAATAACAAAAGGATGAAAAGGAAAAATTTGTCCTCCATGAGTATGTCCTGCTAAAAATAAAAATATATTATATTTTTCTAAATCTCTAGGTTTCAATTCAGGTACATGACATAATAAAATATTAGGATTATCATTATTATTAGGAGTAATTTCAGTTAATCTTCTTGTTAAATTATATTCGTAGTCAACACCAACAAAAGTAATATTATCAAATTCAAATATATCATTTCCAATATATTTTATTGATGTTTCATTTACAGCTGCAAGCATAGGATCTTTTCCATGTATTTGTTCATGATTTCCAGTAATATATAATATTGGGATTGAAAGGGTATCAAATGGAGTTAACCAATTTGATTTTACTTTCATTGAACCATCACTCATATCTCCTGTTATTACTACTATATCTGGTTTTAATTCTTTTATTTTTCTTACTAATTTTTGTACAAATTCTCTTTGGTATACTGCACCTAAATGCATATCTGATAAATGACATATGGTTTTTTTATTTCCTTTTAATTTCGGACAATGCACTGTAACTCTTTCTACTATTGTATTTCTTGCGTTTATTAAACCATATATTGTTAATATTATTGGAAGGATTATTGTTAATAATAATCCTATTTCAAAAGATAAATTTTTTGTAAATATTTTGATTATCATTGTTGTTAAACAACATGTAAAAGAATTTACTAAGTGGCCAAATATTGAAAAAACAAATATGTAAACATAAGAATATATTATTTCATTTATTTTATTTGCTATATATGATAATAATCCTAATGTTAATAATAAAATAAAAGGAAATAAATACCAAAATGTCGAAAATTGTATTTCAAAAAGGGGTAAAATTTCTTTTAGGGAAACCCATATTAAAAGGTACACTGTTCCGAAACTCATACATAAAAATAATGAAACTTTTATAAAGAATGGTATTTCCATTTTGAATGATTTAATTTTTTAATTTAATTTTAAACATATTAACAATATAAATATGAATGGAAAAAATAAAATAATATTAAACTGATTTTCTTTTTAATCTAGCTAGTTTAAATATATTAAAGAAATTTTTCAAAAGTTTTAATTTTATATAAAGTTTAATTAAATAGAAAATCTCTATAAATTGTAAAAAAGAAGTTTAAAAATATATTAAATTTTAGTATTATTTAGTTTATTAAAATATTAATTAATAATTATGAATTCTACAAATCAACCAAATTATTTTTATAGAGAATTAGATAAAAAAAACAAACAAATTCAAGAATTGAAAGATAGAGTAAGTACTCTATTAGATGAAAAAAATCTATTAAATAAATTAGTACAAGAATTAAGAGAGAACAATCATCAATTATCAATAAAAAATGAACAAGAAAATAAGAAATTAGATTCAGAAGTAAATAATAAAATGGGAGAGTTATATGAAATAATAAAATCATTACAAAGAGAAAATCAAATAATAAAGGATAAATTAAATAAGCAAGATGAATTTGAAAAGAATTTTAATGAAACAGTTACAAATAAATTAACTCAAGCACAAAGAAAAGTAGACAATTTATCTGTTTTAAATGTAATAAAAGATAATGTAATAAATGAATATCAAGATTTTGTGAATCAATTAAATGAAATGGTTGGAAAAAAATTTAATTTTATTTTAGATTTTTCAAATGATGATATAGATATATATTCAAAAAATTTTAATAAAATAAAAAATAAAGTATTTGAACATTTAAAATATGAAAATTATCATAGACCATATATAGACCCAATACCAAAAGATATACAAGAAGATTTAATATTAATAAATAATAATAAACCAGACCATAGATTAAGGAAGGAATTTAGTAATATTAGTGAAATTCCAAAAAATAATAATGATAGTGGTATGATTATTAAAAGTTTAAAATCTCCACCTGAAAAAAAATTATATAAAAGCATTTTACCTTTAAAAAAAAAAAAAAGAAAAATTCCTCTAGAAGAAAAATGTGTAAATATGAAATCATGTAATTGTAGATTTAAAGAATATAATTCAAATAATTATAAACCAGATCATTTTTCAAGTTTCAGAAGTACAAATTATTCAAGAAGAACAAATTCAAATTACGGTTTAAGAACACCTCCACGCGACAGTGATTAAAAAAATAATATATTGTTAATATATTATTATTTAAATATTCAGACTAATAAAATCTTATAATTAAAAGCAAAAAAAATAATTTTAAATAAATTTCCCATTAATCTTCAATTGAAAAAAATATAAAAATGGACATAGAAGATTTAGCAAAACAATCAGAAGAAAAGGAAGAAAAAACCCAAATAAAAAAAATAAAAAAATCGAAAAATAAAAAATCAGAATCATCAGATGAAGATGACACTGGAAATGACGGTGATAATATAATTCATGAGAATATTCCAGGAAAAGGAAAAGTTCATATAAAAACATATGGATGTTCTCATAATACAAGTGATACAGAATATATGATGGGATTATTATATGATTATGGATATGATATTGTAGATGATGTTCAAAAAAGTGATATTGCAATTGTTAATAGTTGTACTGTTAAAGGTCCTTCACAAGAGGCTTTTATTAATTATGTTTTAAAATCTAAAGATTATGGTAAACCTGTTATTGTTTGTGGTTGTGTTCCTCAAGCTGATAGAAATTTAAAAGGACTTGAAAATTGTTCTGTTGTTGGTGTCAATCAAATTGATCGTATTGTTGAAGTTGTTGAAGAAACTTTAAAAGGTAATATAGTTAGATTACTTAGTAAAAATAAATTACCTTCATTAGATTTACCTAAAATAAGAAGAAATAAATTTATTGAAATAGTACCAATTAATCAAGGATGTTTAGGTAGTTGTACATATTGTAAAACAAAGCAATCAAGAGGAAAGTTAACTTCATATGAGCCAAATGCAATAATAAATGCTTGTAAAAAAGCATGGAATAATGGAGCTAAAGAAATTTGGATTACTAGTGAAGATACTGGAGTTTATGGGAGAGATATTGGAACAAATTTACCTGATTTAATTATTAAAATATTAAAAGATATACCTAATGATGTTATGATTAGAATTGGAATGGGAAATCCACCTTATATTATGGAACATGCTGAAAAAATGAGTAAAATATTAAATCATCCTAATGTTTATTCTTTTACTCATATTCCTGTTCAATCTGGTTCTAATAATACTCTTGATAAAATGCTTAGAGAATATAAAATTGAAGAATTTGAATATTTATGTGATTATTTTATTAAAAATGTACCTAATATTACTATTGCTACTGATTTTATTTGTGGTTTTCCAAGTGAAAGTAAAGAAGATTTTAATGAAACTATGGAACTTGTTGAAAAATATAAATTTCCAGTAATATATATTAATCAATTTTATCCTAGACCTGGGACTGTTGCTGCAAAAATGAAAAAAATAGATACTAAAGAAGTTCATAAAAGAAGTAAAGCTTTGGCAAATTTATTTCATTCATATACATCCTATGATTATTTATTAAATACAGAACAAAGAATTTGGTTACATGATGATAAAATGGAAGAAAAAAATAAGAAAGATAATTTAATGGTTGGTCATACTAAATCTTATGTTAAAGTTTTAATTCCTAAGGATGATAGTTTATTAGGTAAAGAAATTAAAGTTAAAATTACTCAAGTTTTAAAATGGCATGTTATTGGAGAAATAATTGATAAAAATCCTGAAAGTGAAAAAGTTAATTATGAAGAATATTTTAAAGGAATGTTAGAAGATGATGAAGAAAAAATTAAAAGCGGGATTAAACAAAAGGAATTAAATAAATTAAAAATTGATATTCATTCCACTTTTGATATGAAAATTATTCCTGGAAATGTTAAAAAAAATGGAAATGTAATTTTAATGGGATTATTTTATATTTTAGGAATTATTTGCTTATTTTTGGGAATGAAGAATTAATATATTTGATTGTTATTGTTATTTAAATTTTTTGAAATTTTTTTCACATTTTTTTAAGTATATTAAAATATCAATTAAATAAAATATTATATTTTAAAATGAATATATTTACTTTAAGTTTTTAATTTTTATGAATTCTAATTAAGGAATTTAAGGTAAATAAAGATATAATTATAATTAATATTAATAAAAAAAAATAAAATTATGAGTAAACCTAATCAAGAAGGAGAAAAACATTTAAAGTTAGATAATATTCAATTTCCATTTCATCCAAAGCCAAAAACTAAAAGATTTTCTCCTATAACTCCTCAAAATAATTTGAAAAATTTTTTTCCTGAAGATTTTTTTGGTGATTCATCGAAAAAACAAATATTTGAAAATGTAGATATTTCTTTTAAAAAAATGAATTCTGATGAAATATCAGAAAATAAAAAAGAAAATTTAATTTCAAAAATAAAAGATTCATCAGAAAATAATATAATACATATTATATCTTGTAAAATTGATAAATCATCAAATTCTCATAGCACAAAAAATTCTGATAATGAAAATATTAATTCAAACGAATTTCAAAATGAAAATTATGAAGGTGATATTATATTTAAAGAAACACCTCATTTTTTTCCTCAAGTTGCAAACAAAGAAAAAATACTTTCTGATAAAATTAAAATTAAAAATAATTTAATTCAACCTATGGATGGGATAAAGGTTAATAAAGAATTAAAAAATTTATTTGATAATATTCCTGAAAATTTAAAGAGTGATCCTGATGTAAATGAAAAAGTAGGAATATTATTAAAAAATATATATGAAATGAAACAAATAATTAAGGATAAGAAAAATAAGAAAAATAAACCTATGACTGAAAGAAAGAAAAAGAATAATTTAATTACTTATACTCCTACTTCTTCCAAAAAAATAGTGTATCAAAAAACAAATGTAAATTCAAGGTATATAAAGCAGTAAGTTGGTTTATTATTTTTCATTTTATATAATATTTCATTAAATTTTACATATTTATAATGTATTATTACACAATTTATTTTAAACTTTATTCTAATAAAAAAATTAAAAAAATCATTTATTTAAAGAAAAAAAAATCATGGAAGATGGAAAAAATAAAGTAAAACAATTAGATAATAAATATTTATATTCAAATATTATAAATTTATTTTAATATATATTTGACCCTTTATTTATCCTTATTGATTATTTTCATTTTCATTTTCATTTTCTTCTTCTTCTTCCTCTTCTTCTTCTTCTTCTTCATTATTATTTTTAATTTCATTAGATTCTTCAATTACATAAGTAATACCAACCAAAGGACATTGTTCTCCTTCTTTATTAAAATCACTTTCAGAAAAAACTCCATCTTCATCTTTTACAGATTCAAATCCTTTTATTTTAAAACCTTTAACAAATATAATTTCCTTATGATTATTAACTTCTTGAATATGATTCAAAGATTCATCATCAATTTCGTCATAATTATGAAATTTAGTCAAGAAAAATTTTAATTTAATTTTATCAGGAGTAACAAAATTATTTTCTGGTAATTTTTTCTGGAAAAACAAAGGTAAAGTTTCTAAAAATAATTGACTATCAGTTAACAAAGAAATATCATATTCATAAAGATAAGATTCTTTTATCCATTCATTTAAATCATCAAAAGCTTTTTTAATTTTAATTTTCCAATTTTCTATAGACAAACTTTTATTAGGGGTATAATGAACACACCAAGTTTTTGGTATATCACCTCTATTCAATTCATATAAAGCATCAAAATATCTATTTAAACAAACCATTTCTCCTTTAAATATTTTTTGAACTTGATCAATTTTCATTGCTAAATCTGCTATATATTGATTATATTCTGAAATTTCATGTTGTAAAATTGCATCTAATGGGTTAAATAATTCATTATATTTATTTATTTTAAAAAGAACTGGATTTCCTTCTTGAGTTGATAATGGATCTGGAATATTAAATTTTATATCATTTAATGCTTTTTTTATATTTTCCATATTTAATTTTTCTAATCTTTTCTTTGGTGGGATTTTTTTTCCTCTTAATCCTCTTGCTATTGTATCATAAAAGTTAATTATTTCTTTTTCTGCATTTAATTTTAATATATTTTTAGATACTCCAAATAATAAACTATCATAATTTTCATATGGTATTTTTCTAAATTCTTCTATTACTTTATCTTTAGGAATTATTAATTGAACATTTTCTTTTTTATTTTCTTCTTCTTCATTTGATGATATTTGAGTTTCTTCTGGTTTTATTGTAGGAATTAAAAATTCTGAGAAACTAAATAAATAATCTTCAGATAAAAATTGATCATCTTCAAAGAAATTATTTATTATTTTCGTTACTCTATGTACATCACCAGGATAAATTAATCTTGCATTTACATACATATCTACTACTATTTTAATTAAAGAATCATAAGTGAAACCATATATATTTTCATTATTACTTAATTCCTTTAATCTATCATCATTAAATGATGAAATGAAATTATTAATGAAACCTAACATTGAATAATAATCTTTTCTTCTATAATCAATTGGTATTTTAAATATTCCTGCTTTTAATAAACAATATTGAATTAAAACAGCATGAATAATAGTAAAGTAAATATATAATTTTTTCATGTAGAAAGCACTATTGTTATTATTTTGATTGTTCATAAATTTATTAAATTGATCTAAAGGAGTAGTGTCAATTAAATCAATAATATATTCCTTCATTTGAGTTAAAATATTTATATCTCTATTTATCATAACACATTTAGTATATAAATATGTGGGTAAAGGAGTATAATGTTTAACTACAAATATTAATTTGAATTTATCACTTATAACTGTATTTGGATCATCGAATTCTGCAAATAATTTAATTAAAGATTCTTTTAATAAAGTAGCATTTTTAATTAAAATAACTCCTCCATTTTTCATTGAAGTATGAATTAAATCTAATTCATTTGCATTTAATTCAATTTTAGTTGGAATAATTTCTTTATATGATATATCTTCATTACTGGAAACGGCTTCTTTATTATTAGGATCAACGCTGTGTTTTAAATAAGGAAGTAAATAATCTTTAACTTCTTTTTCAATAATAATATCATCTTTATCAAATTCAACAAATAAAAGAGGTCTTTTAGTTTGACTAAAATCTTCATAAAATTGTTTAGAAAGAGATCTAGATTCAACAGAAATTTCATATTTTCTATCATGTTCAACTTCTTCTTCTTTAAAAATAGAATGTAAAACACAAGAAACTAAAGCATCACTCATATAAGGTTTTAAAACAGAAAATAATAACAATCTTATTAAAGGATTCATACTACTTTCAACATCTTCATCAAATATAGTAAAATTATTTAATAAATATTTATCATCATCTAAATAATTTTCCCATTCGGCAATATGATTTTCCATGTGTTCTATTATTATTGCAAATATATAAGAACCTTGTTCATTTATTTGTTTTAATGCATTCCATTGATCTTTACTAATAAATTTAATTGGTGATTCTTCATTATATTTTTCTCTATCAATATTTTTCTTAAAGTATATTTTATCAACTAATACAATTAAATCTTTATAATTTGAAGGAATTTCTTCTGTTTGTTTTAAATGATAAAATAGTAAAATTAATAAAAGGAATTTTCTTTTATCACTTGCGTAAATATTTGATAATTTATTATATATGAATATAATAAATTCTAATAAATCATCTTTTTCAAAAGTAGGAACTTCTTCTACTTCTTCTTTTTTCTTCACTACTTCTTCGTTTTCTTCTTCATTTTCTTCTTCTTCTTCAGCTTCTCCTTCTTCTTTTTCTTTTTCTTCTTCATCTTCTTCAGGAAGTTTAAAAACTTTTCTTTTTTTAACTTTGTCTTTATAAATGCCAAATCTATCTTTATAATATTCTTTTATTAAAGATGAAATATATTCTAAAGTTAACATATATATTGTATCAAATTCAAAGAAATGGAAACACCATTTATATATTTTTGCACCTTCTTTTGATATTAATTTATATCTTTCTAATTCATTCAATTCATAATTTAATCTTTTTCTATCATTTGATATTTTTTTATTTAAATCTGTATGAATTTGAATTTGGACTTTAAATCTTTCTAAAAGAGTTTGATTATGTTCTAATTTCTCGAAATTTCCACTTGTGTCAAATTGATTACTAAAGTTTAATATTTTATTTTCTGTTTCTAAAACTTTAAATTCATCTTTACTAATATCATTTCTAATTTTACTTATTTGTTGGAATGTTATTGGATCTTGTTCATTTGCTAAAGACCTTAATATTTCTCTTTCTATTATATCACTTGGAGAATTGAAGTTAATTATAAAACAATCTTGCCAAGCTTTATCATTTATTTTTGATTTTAATTTTGTTTTTACAAAATATAATTTGAATTTATCATGTTTTTCTAATAATTTATTTTTTATTAAATAACAATATTTCCCTTTTTGACCATTATAAATACTTTTTTCATAAATATAATTTTCCATAATATTAATAATATTTTCTTCAACTTGTTCAATAAATAATATATTACCTGATTTCATTGAAGATTCAAGTTTATCAAACATTTCTCCATCTTCATTAATATCATTATATTTTGTGGAAACAATACTTTTTGGATTTTTTAATTCTAAAAATTCACTAATTAACTTAATACTTAATCTAGTATAATCAATAATATATGGAATTTTATTTTTCATTATATACATCATAGTAAAATTATCAGCGAAAAAATCATTATATTGTTCAATAGAAGAACAAAATTCAGCATCTTTTCCAGTTTGATCAAGAACTTCAATAAATATTTTATAAATGGGAAATTCTTTCAAATCTTTTATTTCTAATTTATTAGATAATGAATATAAAAATTTCCTAAATTTATTTCTATAACCTTTATTTAATGGAGCACCAAAATAAATATAAGCTGAAATTATCATTAAATAAAAATCATAATTTAATAAAATTGCATCAATATCTCCTTTTTTAGTTTCCCAAATTTTAACTTTTTCATTAGAAACTGTTAAATATTCTTCAAAAACACTTTTTAATCCATCTAATTTATTAATCAAAGAAGTAATATTAGCTTTCTTAACATCAAGAACTTTATTAATTTCAGTTTCAATATCAGTAATTTCTTTATCAATATTAGTCACATTATTAATATATTCTCTACTTTTAGCATTATGATCAGCAATTTCATTAGTTAATCTTTTAATTTCATCTAAAATTTCTTTTTGTCTATCAATCTCATCAAAATAATTTTTTAGAGTTAAGAAATAATCACATAAAGTACCGCAAGTTTTAAAAGGTTTTTGATATTTATCTCCAGGAGTAAAATCAGGACTATTTGTTATTTCTCTTGTTACAGGAAGTAAAATATCTGGATTTTTTATTACATCAATGTTTGCGAAATTTTTAATTATTTTTATATCTAAAGATTTTTTAATATAATCCCAATCTGTATTATTATCTCCATATAATTCAAATAATTTACCTAAAATAAATTTACCAAACACCAATGAATCCCAAGTATTTTTTATTTCAGTTAAATCACCTGGAGATATTTTATTTACTTGATTCAAAGCTTTTTGCATCGAGTCTTTAAATGGTTGAATTATTTCATTAAATGTTCCTTGTTTATCTTTTCTTTGGATTTCTAAATTATTTATTATTTTTTCTTCATCTTGTCTTTTTGCTCTCCAATTTGCCTTATCTCTTTGTTTTGTACTTATTAATTTTTTCTTTTCATCCATTGTTTTTTCTATTTCTAATCTTTCTGGAGTTTTTTCTTCTATTTGCTTTGTTAAATCATCTATTAAATTTTGAGATTTGGAAATTAATTCTATTGCGTCATTGTATTTCTTTTGCTTTTGAATTAAAATTTCTTTGTAATTATTGTAATTTTGAGAATAAAATTCACACATTGAACAAAATTGTTTTTGATTTAAATTTAATCTCATTCCTAATCTTTCTGAATATTCACTATATACTTTATTTGAATAATTATATATACTTAAAAATGCTTCTGGTAATTTTTCTTTAATATCACCAATTTCAATATTTTTAATTGATTCATTAAAATAAGAAATCATATTATCTTGATTCCAATTATGCATATATAAAATTTGGGAATTTTTTACAATGAAAGGATATTGAATAAATAATTTTCTATAATGATCACATTTGGGAATCAAATCAATACATATTGATAAATTTTTCTGTAATCTTAAAATTGTTTCTTCTTCTGAAATTTTACCTAAATCATCAGGACCAATGAAAATAAAGTTATTTGGAATTTCCCTAGTATCATATAATTTATTAACAACATCCCAAATATATGGAACTGTAATTTTACTAGAAATAAAAAGTACAACTCTCCTATTATCTAATGTAGCTTTTTGTAATAAAGGACTAATGATTTCATGAATGAATGTTTCTGATGAAGCATTATTATATGAAGATTCAAGATAAATTACATCAATTCCTGCAATAAAAGCAGCAAAATTAAATAATGTATTTTTACCACAATTTTCCTTTCCAATTAATAATATATTTGGTCCTTGATTTTCTAATATTCTTAACATTTTTATTACATAATCTATACTATTATCTGTTATTTTCAATAAATTTTTATCTTTTATATCTTTTGTTCTATAATAACTACTAACTTTTTCTCTAATGAAATCCATTAATATTTGTTTATTTGGTATGAAAACATGTTCATTTAATAATTCTTCATTATCTTGATTAAAATTATTATAATCTCTTGCATAAATAAATCCTTCAGGAGTTCCCCATTTTTCATTGAATATATCATTTACTGTAACTTTATCTTGTTTGAAAACTGAAGAATAACTTTCACATAATTTTTCTCTGAAAATTTTAATGTCTTCTTCATTGGTCATTTTACCTTCAAAAACTAATGAAGTTTCATAAAAGAAACATTTTTTAAGATATTCAATAAACTCTGAAGAAGCTTTATATTTAAATAAATGAAAAGCTTGAATAACTCGAACTGCATCTCTTATATTAAATAAATAATGAGATTTTTTAGGTTCATTGATTATAGTTTCATTAAGAGAATTGATTAATTTTGTTAATACTTGAATATATTGAGTTGAAGTAATACCAGAAGTATTTGGAATATAATTTCTTAAACAAAATTCCAAAGTTGGTTTAAATATAGGAGTAAAGGGTTCATCAGGTAGAACTTGTGTCATAAACACATAACCAGAAATAAATCTATTGAAATTTTCATCATCAGGATATGAGGAGACATTACCACAACAACATAAATTAAATTTATCTAAATATTTAAATATATTTAATTTTTGATCATATATATATCTATTTTCAGCTAAACTTCTTAAATATTCTAAAATTAATGATGTACCATATTCATCTTTTTTAATATTCATACTTATATCATCGACAAATAATACAGTTTTTTTACCAAATTTATCTCCAAATTTATCTCTTTTTATCATATCTAAATTTGAATTTAAAAAATTTTCAATTTGATCTGGTACCGTATTATAAGAACATAAATATTTAACTTTTTTGACATCTAAATATTGATATGACATTCTTTCTAAAACACTTGAAATTAAAGCAGATTTTCCTGAATTTGCTTTTCCATTATAAAAAAATGGAACTTCCATTGAAATAAATTTTTCACATAACCAAGTATATGGTATTGTATCTATTGTATTTATATATAATCTACCATAATAGAAAATTTCTCCTTTTTTACCATATTCAGTTTGATAAATATCTTCTTTTAATAAATTTGACCATAATTCAAAATCATTTGTATTTGGATCAATGTAATAATCAAAGATTGGTCCTTTTAAATCATCAGCTTTAAAAATATCACTGATCAATTTTTCTATTTTTGTTCTTATTATGAAATGTGATAAGAAATTCATTGTCCAAGCACAACTGAATATAAATATTGATAAAGTACATTTTTTTATTATTTCAATTTTTGGAACTACATTGAAATGTTTTCTTCCAATTCTTTTATCTTCGAAATTAAACATTGGAAAAACAGCATCAAATATACTTATTAAAGTTTTCATGATGTAATTTTCATTAAAAGATATATTTTTAAATTTATTATTTTGAACAAAATCAACAACTTTAGGGAAATAATTTTCAAAAAGACCTCTAATATAATTTTTTAATTCAGAATTTTCAGTGACTTTCTTATTAGAATCTATCCAACAATATAAAATATTTTCCCAACTGAAAGTATTAGTATCACAATTAACAATATATTGTCTAGTTAAAAATGAAGGAGAAGCTTTACTTAAATTCATAACTTCAAAGAACATTTTAAAATTATCATTTAAATCAATAGAATCACCATAAGGAGTAGTTAAAAATTTACAATCTGAATAAATATTATTAATATATTCAATCCAACTATTATCAATTTGACCATCAAATATAATTGCTTTCATTATATTTTCATGAATATTATTTTCATTTCTATTTGAAATAAATACAATATTATCATCACCATCTCCTCCTATGGAAACATCATCTCTTTCATTCCCACCTTCATTATCTTTATTATTATCATTAAAATCAAGAACATAATCATCATTTTCCTTAACTGCTCTTGACATTGTATCATAATAAAAATGATTTAATTTTTCTAAAATTTCCTTATTATCTGGATTGAATAATTCTAACATATTATAGAAGAAATTATTATTAAATTTATAAGCTTTTAAGATTCTATTTTCAGCGAATAATTCTTCAGAAGTTTTGGCTTTTGGATATAATTTTACTGCTAACATTTTTGCATATTTAATTGAATCTATTTCATTTAATTTTCTTGTAATTTCACTTAATATTAAAAATAATTGTGATTTACCTGAAATTGCAGGACCAACAAAAGTAAAACTATCAAATTTAAATAATGCTGAGAAAATTTGATATACTCTTTGTTCGAAATATTGATTATTAAATTTAAATGTTGTTAATTGATCTTTGATTGCTTTTGATATGTTTTCATCTTCTATTTCATATACTTGATTTATATCTCCTTCATAATCTTTCATTTCAAATACTTCATTTAAAAATTTTCTAAATTCTTCAAATTCTTCTGCATCCATTAATTTAAGGTAAATATCTTTAATTATTCCTCTGATAATTTCATTTTTATTGTTGGGTTTAATCTCATTTATTTTTCTAAGTATTTTGATAATTAATTTATTAATAAAAATTAAAGGCAAATTTGTTTTTCTAGTTCCTTTAATTTTTTTATTAGCAAATGAAATAATATACATAATTTTATTAGTCATACTTTCACAATCATTAAAATCAAAACTTCTTAATGCATTTAATAAAAAGAATCTAGCATCTAAAGAAGGAACTGCAATTTGTCTAAAGTAATTTTTAATATTTTTAGGGATTTCTTCCGAATTAAATTTTGTCTCATATGATAAATTCCTATATAAGAAAATATTAGTTTGTTTAACTTTTACAGGGAACTTATCTCCATTTTCAATGAAATATTCATCTTGACCTGAAGAAGCATGAATTAAAATTCTGTAAACTTCTAAAATTCTATTTCCTAAAACTTCTAATAATTCAAATTTCATATTATCAGTATTATTTAAACATATCCAACAACCTGTTTTTAAATTACCATATAAAGTATTATTAAAACCTTGAATAGTGAAATTTTCAGTAGTATTAATATATTGAATTCTTTTTCCACATAAATTTGCAAATGTTCTTAAAGTTTCATTTTTTCCACTTTCTTTAATTCCATATAATTCAAAAGGTCTTCTTATCAATAATGCTCTTGCTAAAACTAAATAAACTCTTTCACTTTCTGGCATTATAACAAAATTATTATCCAATCCAACATAATCATATCCATATTCTAATGCAAAATTTAAAAAGTGAAGCATAAAAGAATCATTTTCAATTTTTACATTTATTAATTTGAAATAATTATAATCTGAAGTTGTTGTTACATCTTCTCTTATTAAATTTTCAATAATAACTTTAGCATAATTTTGTAAAGATATTATATTTGCTAAAATTCTCTTTTGTAAAAATGTAGTTTCTGTATTTTTTAACATTTCAATAAATTCTATTATTCTTTCTTCCTTTATATCATTATATAAATCAAATAATTTATCAAAAGCTTCATCAGGATTTGAAAGAGATTTTTCAATTGAATCTGTCATTAAATAATACATACAATTAAATATTGCTTGAGCTAAATTATCTTTATTTGTAATTAATTCATTTATAACTTCTTTTGGTTTTTTTGCAGTTTTTGCTTTAAATGTATTTTCATATTCTTTTTTAAATCCTTTGAAACATTCTTTTATTTTTTTATTTAAACAGGTTTCTAAAAAGTCTACTAAATCTTTTAATGATCTCGTACTTTTTGTATATTTTATTGTTACTTTTTCATTATCTATTGTATCAAATACTATATTTTCATCTTGATCATCTCCAATTACAATCGATGTTATAAATGGATATAATTTTAAAATAGTTTTTAATTTAATTTCATTTGATTCTCTTTGTTGATAAATTTCCAAGAAATCATCATTTGATAATAAATAATATTTTGGCATTTCTTTTCTTTTTTTCTCAAGAAAGACTCCAATTGCTTTATAATTTTGTTCATAGTTTTGAATAATAGAATTAATAATATTCATAATTTTATCATAAGCATGTTCTAATAATTTCATAACATTTGGATTATCTTTTACAGTTTTATATAAATTTCTTTTCAAATTTTCACTCATTAATTTCTTATATTCAGTAGGCATTTCTTTTGCAAATTCTCCACTTTCCATAATTCCTTCACTTTTAATAACATAATCTTGATATAAAACATATTGTAATAAAATATTCTGATATTTATAAAAATCAGAACTTGTTTTTTCTAAATCATGAATAATACAACTAACATATTTTTCAAGATAAATTTTATTTAAAACTTTAATATTCTCTTCAACAAATTCAAATTCTTTTTCTAATTCTTTTTTATCATAATTAGGTTTAATCGGAACTTTTCTAGGATAAAATCCATCACCAATATTTTTAATTAAATCTTTTAATCTTCTTTCTTCATTTGCTCTAGTATTTAATTCATCAATTTCATCTACTTTTTCATATATATGAGGCATAGTCATTAATTTATCAGTAGTAAAGAAAGCATCATCTAATTTCATTTCAGTTTTTAATAAATCCATAAGATGATTTAATAAAGTTTCAACATTTAATATATTTGGATTTTGACAAGCAGTAAAAACAGGAATTAAAATTTGAAAAGCTTGTAATCTTTTTTTTAATTCTGTTGGAACAACTGGAATATCTAAATCATTAATACAAACATCACATAATTCAATCCATGAATTAATTAATTCTTCCATTTTAGGTATATTTAATCTTAATATTTGTTCTTTTTCCCATTCACTTTTTTTAAATTGAAATTCTCTTACTGCTCCCCATATTTTTACTTTTAATTCTTGGTCATAAACTAAATCTCTTAAATTTGTAAAATTGCTTCTTGAAAGAGGATCAACTTCTAAATCTTCTTCTTCTTGTTTATATATTTCTTCTTGTCTAACACATTTTTGAATTTTTAATGAATTTTCTTCTAAGAAATCTATTGCATTAAAAGTATCTTCGCTATATTTATTTAATGTCTCATTATTTAATTCGGTTATCATTCCTTTTATTTGTTGATCAAATTTATCTATTTCTGCTTTTAATTTTCCTCGATATGATGATATGTTATTATCAATAAAATATGATTGACCATCTAATTTTCTATCATAATTTACTGAAACACTTTTTAATTCTGTTGCTAATTTTTGATCATATTCTTGTAATTTAATATCTTTATTATTTTCTACTATTTGTTGTAAATCTATTATATCATTTGACTCTGCTTCGGTGTTTACTTTATCTTTATTACATTTTTCTACTGCTTTTTTTAATTTTATAAATGATTCTACATTCTCAACTGGTTCACTTAATTCCTTTAAATATCCTGATAATTTTTCTATTAAGGCATTTTCTTTTGCAACTAAAACATTTGGGATTACAATTTTTATTTTATCTAACCATTGTTTTGGAGCTTCTGTTATCATTTCTAATAAATCGTCTAATTGGAATTGGAATAAACCTATATTTTTAAATGGTTTAATTGCTTTAATTATTTTATCTTGGTTTTTGAAATCTTCTAATAAATCTTTTAATTCTTTTGGAGTTGATGTTTTTTCTAATTCTTTAAAATTAAGTTTATTATAATCTAAATATGTTCTATACAATGGAACTAAACTTTCAGCATATTTATTTAATTCTTCATGACATTTATCAAAATTATCTCTTATAGTATTAAATTTTTCTAAAATCTCTTCAGATTCTTTTATTCTAGTATTTAAATTTGCATTTTGATCAACTGAAACTTCAAAAACTTCTTCAAAAACAGACATATATTGATGAAATTCATTAGGATCAATAAAATTCTTTTTATAAATAACAGTATAGATTGTTTCTTGAATATAATTATCAAAAATAGCTTCACTCATTAATTTCATTGAAGGATTATAATATATATTACCACTCATACATAAAATTTTAGTGATAATAAGAGGAGGATCGATCCAATTATGAAGGAAACATTCATATAATCTTTTAAATTTATTATCTAATAATTGAAGAGAAATAGAAATAACTTGATATTTTGCTTCATTAAATAAATAATCAATAACTCTGATATATCTTAATAATTTTTTATAATGAGTTTTTCTAGTAGCATCTTGAGCATAAGGAATAGCATCTTTAATAAAGTTTTGAATATTTGAGCCTTCATCATCTTTATTTTTTCTTTTTGAATCAGGATTGCTGCTTTGATCAGTAGAAACATTATCATCTAAAGTGATTTTCTTAAGTTCTTTATAAGCTTTATAACTATTAGCACAAGATTCAGCAACAATTCTTTTAATTCTAAGTCGATATTCTTCAATATTATGATCAATTATTCTTAAAGATTCAGAATGTGCTTCTTTAAATTTATTTAGTAATAATGAAGTAACTTGATTCATTTCAAATATATTATTTGCTTTAATTTCATCTATAACTCCTCTAACACCAAAAATACCATTTCTTAAATGTTCATCAATTAAAAAGAACTTTTTGGATAATTTATCATTGTAATATTGTCTTCTGCTTTTCCTGTAAAATCTTCTCCATAAATCAAATAACTTTGCGTTTTTGAAATTTTTAAACAAAGAAATATTCATTAACTGTTTATATTTCTTATAATTATCAATCCATTCTTGAACAGAATATATAGTTAAATTGCCATTTTGGCTTTGAGTAACAGTATTTTTAGAAATAGTAATGTATTCACATAATTTTCGAGTTTTAACATTACTAACTTTTTTTCCTTTCACAATTTGAGGTAAGTTACTTCTTTTAGCTCTTGGATTAATATCTTGATAAGTACATAATACAAAATCAACAGGACCTCCCACTCTTTTAGCATATAAAAAGTCATTATCTCTTAAATATAAATGACGATTAAAAGTTGAAAAATCAATTAATTCTTTTTTGACGGTTTCTTTTTTTTTAGGTAAATTTAAAACAGAACTTTCAGTTAAAGCCACTTTTTTATTTTCTTCTTCGTAAACATTACTTAATTGATTATTATTTATATTATCTCTTGCAATAATTTCAGTATGTTGAATTGGTCTTTGTGATAAAGCTAATTTATTGCTACTTTCATAAATTGATTTTTGACTAAAACCACCATATCTATCATTTGTTTCAAGGGGTTTTAATTTTTTTTGTTTTAATTGAAATTTAGATCTATCAATTAAAACCGGAAAATGCATCATTTCATTTGGAAGATCTTTTGGAATTTGACGTTTTGTTTCCCAATTCTGAATTATTACACTTCCTAATGTAATATTTTGACTTTGACTCACTGTAGGAAGAGAATTTTGAATTTCTGTTGAAAATGTCTTGTCTTCTTCTTCTGATTCTGTTTTTCTTTCTTTTAAACGATATCTTTTATTTGATTTTCGCAAATTTAAGGATTTTATTGGATCAAAATATAAGTTATCTAGGAAATCTGGGTTTTTTTCCATTTTTTTGATTATTTATTTTTTAATTTTTTTTTTCTTTTGTTATTTATATTTTTTGATTATAAGGATTTAATAAAATTTTTTTATTGTTCACTTTTATTTTATTGTTTTTATTTTTCGTTTGTAATATTTATTTAAAAAAGAATTAAATGATTAAACGAATATTTATAATATTTTTAAAGTCATTATTTTTCATAATTAATTAAAATCCATTTAAATTTTATATTATTAATACATAAGGGAAATTATAAATTAAAATAAATTCCATTTATAATGTATATTCGATTTTTGGGTTCTTTTATAATTATATCAATTAAATTTTATTTAAATACAAAGATTAATTTTTCATATTCAATAAATATCTAATTTATATAATTATTTATTAATATCATCAAAAAAATTGATTAAATATAAAAAAAAATATCATAGTCAATCAATCATAATATAATTATTATCTTCTAACTTACATTTTAAAATAATTAAATCAAAATTATTTCAAAAATAATATACATAAAATAAAATGAATAAATTATATAGTAGTTACAAAAAAAACATAATAAAAAAAATTAAGAAAACGTTTCTTTAAAAAAAAATAATTATATTATTTAATTTCCTTCATCTCCTTTTAAAGCTTCAATTTGTTTTTGAAGTTCTGTGACTCTTTGTCTAAGTTTTTCATTTTCTTCTTTTAATTTCAAATATTCATTTTTTAAGTTATCTTGATCAATTTCTTCTGGAGCGCTCATATTTCTTTTAATAAATTCTAAAGGATTTGTTGGTTTATCAGTTTCTTCATATAAAGAAACTAAAACTTTAGTTAATTGATCTACAACTCCTGTTTTTTCTAAATAAGCTCTAAATTCATCTTTTTTAGCTTCAATTGTTTTTGCTTGAGTTGCCATATTTATTAATTTATTAATATATGATTTTTTTTAAATTTTATTTTTTTTAATATAATTTTTTATCAAATATTTATTTAATTCTTTTCATTTTCCTAAATTTGGATTTATTTGGTTTTGTCCTGATTCTTCTACTAATTTATTTACTGTCATTTCTAAATCATCTATTCTTTCACTCATTTCATCAATTCTATAAATTAGGAAATATATTATATTTTTATTTATTTTACCTTCCCACTATTGAATTTGTCATTGTTTTAAATCTTTCTTCCATTTGTTCTAATAATCCTTTTACAAAAGATGTTAATTCTTGTGCATTTTGTACTTCTATTTTTTTAAATTTAAATATTGAAATTTACCTTGTTCTGACATTTGTTTATATTTTAATTTAAAATTTTATTTTTTTTATAAAAATATATAACTACTTTGTAAAATATATAATAAATTATGTCAAGAAACAAAGAAAAGTTTATAGAAGATACTATTCCTTATAAAATGAAAATAAATAATACAATAGATTATCTAGATAAGGATAAAAGAAATTCATTTAAAAAAGCTTTAATGTATCATAAATTCGATGAAGAAGTTTATATTCCTCAAACAATGTCAATTAATAAAATAGAATATAAAAACAAAAATTATTTATTGAATAAATTAGTAAAATTTAATACAGATCTTTATAAAGAAAATCAAATATTAAATAAAATTCAAAAAGAAAATGAAAAATTTACAAGACAATATCAATTAGTAAAATCAGAAAATGAAGCAGTGCAAAATGAATATTTAAAGAGAATAGAAGAAGTATATAAAATAAAAGGTTATAATCCAAAATTAATCACATATATTGGAAATGAAAATATGTTTGATCCTTCAGTTCTTTTAGAAGAACAAGAAAAATATCCTTTGTTGGTTAAAATTGAAAATAAAACTGATATTAATAGAGACATGAAATATTTATATAAATTTGAAGAATTATTAAAAGAAAAAAAAGGAAAAACTAAAGAAGAAGAGGCTGAAGAATTAGAAAGAAAAAATAATAATTTAGAAAAAAAAAATGTTACTTTTAATGTTGAAAGAAAAGATTCTTCTATTATATCTGATGATTATGCTGCTGCTATGGAAGGAATTAAAAAGAAAATTATGGAAGAACTTAGAATTAAAAATATGTCTTTAAAAGAATTAAGGCAAATGAATGTAAATTTAATGCAAGAAATTCATCAAACTAAAACTACTTTAAATAATATTGGAAAGGATGATGATATATTTAGTAAAAAGAAAAAATATGTTATGGAAGGAACTTTCCTTTCTTCTAAAGGAATGATAAGAAGTGCAAAAAAAAGACATAATGATCAAGAGAAATCTATTCAAGAAAAAGAAAAAATTAATATTTTAATTCAAGATAATTTGTTAGATGAAAATAAAGAAGAAAATAAAAAAGAAGAAAATAAAGAAGAAGAAAAGAAAGAAGAAGAAAAAAAAGAAGAAGAAAAAAGAAATAAAAAAAAGTATATGACTCAAAGAGAAAGAAGAGCACTATTTCAAAAAGAAAAACAGTCTAGATTAACAAAATTATATTATAATATATTAAAATCTAATTTTAAAGATGAAGAAAAGAATATAAAAGATTATATGAATAATTATTGTGAAAGAAAAATTACTGATGTAAATTTAAAATATGGAAGTAATTTACATGGATTATTAAGTGATTTTCAAAATTATATTGAAAAAACAAATATTCCAAATCTTGCAAATGAAGTAAATGAAGCTTTGAGAGATATGTATAGAATTAATATAAGTTCTGATTCTAAATTTGGAAAAAAAATTTCTCTTGAATCTATTCGTAATACTGAAGATTTATTTGATTTAGATGAAAAAATTAATCAATTAGGTTATGATTATACAGAAAATTTACTTCAAAATAAGTATTAATTAATTTTAATTTTTTATATATATTTTATTTATATATTAAACTCAGAAAAAATATTATAATTGTTTTTTTTGTTCAATTAATTTGTATATGTTCATTTATCCTTTTTATTATCTTTCTTTTTTTTTCTTATTTCTTCTACATAAATTTTTTTTTTTTCATATATATTAATAAATTCATTAGCTAATTTTTCTTCATGTAAATCTACTTTGATTTTAAAATGTTTTTTTTCTTCATTAAATTTTATTTTAATAAGGGCATTTCTTCTTTCTATGGAATGAATTTTATTAATAGCAATAACAGAAATTAAATCTAAATCAAAAGAATCGTTTGTAAATCTCAAAATAAATATTTCTATTTCTTTAAATATAATCATGCATTCATTATCTTTTATATAATTTTCTTTATTATATAATTGCAATTTTCCTTTGAACATTTCATATTTATGATCTTCTATTTTTTGATAAATTATATTTAAAGGAATTTTCTCAATAACTTTCATTTTAAATTCTTGATTAATTAGTTCATCTTTATGTTCTTTTTTATTATAAAAGTTCGTTTTTATATAATCAAAAAAAGAATTTTCTTTTTTTTGGCATAAATTACAATTAGTATCATGATTAAGTAAACTTATATCAAATTTAGAAATTAATTCATGAATTGCAGCAAATCCACCATAACAAAAAGATATATAAGGATAATTTACATTTAATAAAGCAATGAGTAATTTTTTTAAATTATCATATTCTTTTAATTTAAATTTTTTTCTGATTGTCATTTTTCTAATTAAATCTTCATTAAGTTCTTTTTCAACTTTAATTTGCTTATAATAATTTCCAAATTGTTTTTCTATATAATAATTATCTTCAAAATTGTTAAAATAATCTGTTTTTGATGTCATAAAAATAAAATGATAATGTCCTTTATCATTTAAAAATCTTTCTTTAATTTTTTCGACAAAGTCATCTGATTTTAATTCATTTTGTTCTACCATAATCATTTTAGGCAAAAAACCAGTTTTTTCATTTTCATCTTCAAAACTTCCATATTCTAAAATTCTTAGATCTAAAAGAATGTATTCTATTTTTTTATCTATATTCATTTTACAATGCTCACAAACATGCTTTTGACTTTCGTATTTATATTTATTCTTTGATAGATATTGTATACATAAATCATCAGGACACTTTATTATATCATTATAACAAATATAAAAAATTTCACTTGGAAAAATAGGCATTGTTACCAGAAATTGAGGTTTATATTTTTCATAACATTTTTCAATATCATCTGAATGATATTTAAATATTTCTAATTTATTTGCTAATAATCGAAAACTATAAGGAGTTTCTTCTCTTAATCTTAAAGCATTTTTTAATATATTTCCCATTTCTTCAACACTATTTATTGTTAATTTTGTTATTAAAATTGGAATATTTAATTTTTCTTCTTTTAATATTTTATCTTCATTATATATTAATAATGCAATAATAAAATAATGCATAAATAATTGATCATCTATTCCAATTAAGAAATTCCATAAATAATAAGTTAAATCTAAATCAAGTCTTGATGCAAACATCGTCAATAACCAATTAGTTGCATATACAATTGGCTCTATCATTAACTTATCTAATAAATTGTAAATTTCTGGTTTATGATATTTTAATAATAAAGTAAGTAAACTTAAAGAACTTTTCAATGAAAATATTTTCTTTTCATGGTAATAATTTTGAACAAATTTATTTATTAAGCCTTGAGATAAATGAAATATTAGTTCTAAAGATAAATTAAATTTATATTTTAAAACTAATAAAGCACCTAAAATTTCATTTAATCCTTGTTTATAAGAGATTTTATTATAATCACAATAAAAACATATTAATAATTCTAAATTTTCTTTATAATCAGAATACATTAAACTTTCATTTGCTCTTGTTCTTAATACATCTTTTTTAATATTATTTAAATTTTCTTCTGATAAATTAGCATTTATTTGATAATTTGAAAATGATATGTCTTGAGGAATATTTTTGCATAAAATATCTTTCCAAACTTCAATTGTATTGTTTGATAAACTCACAAAATGTGTTTTTTTATTCTTTTTATTATTCTCTTCATTATTATTATTTATTATTTTATTTACCTCATTTTTTGATTGATTAATATGATTATATTCTTTATTCTCATTTTTTATTGGTTGAATATTATTTTCCATGTTTTTTTTCAATATTTAATTTAGGAATATCATATATTATTTTTTAATTGTTTATTATTGTTTGTTTAGTTTCATCATTTTTAATTTTTTATTTCATTTGATTATGATTAATATCGATTAATGGTAATTTTCCATATTCTTGTTTGTTTTTATGTTATTGAATTCTAATTTTAGAATTTTAAGGTTGAATTAAGTTTTTTATTTTTGATGATTCATTTAAATTATTATTTTCATCAAAATAGTTCTAATTTTACATTAAAATATTCATATTATATTGATGAAAGTAACTAATTTAAAAAAAATAACAAAATGTTAAATTAATTTTATATTTTAACAAAATTAGGGATGATAGATTGTTTATATTTGATGTGATTGGGAAAGAGATATTAAATGTAATTGGGAGAGTGATAATTAAGTGATTGTGAGTGATAAATTATTTCTCCAAATATTTCCTCTTGAAATTGCAGCATATATCATACTTCCAATAGCCTCAAATAGGACTGCCCAATTACCCAAAATATCATCTTCCCAATCTTATCAAATATTTAAAAGTTAATTTATTTTTATTATAAAATTTTCTTGAATTAATATTTCTTATATTTCTATTATCTTGTTTACTTTAATATTCTTCTATTTGAAATACTATAATATATAATGTAGATTTTTTCTTTATTTATCAATATAATATTAACATTTTTTTCATGATAATTATTTTTTATTTTAAAAAATTGTTTTTAAATATTCTATAATTTAATAGTTATTTATTAATTTACTAATAGTATTTCTTTAATTTTTATCCTTCAATTAAAAATTCAAAATTATAATTTTAATAATTTTTTTTTCTTTTATTATAATTATCACTAAAATTTTTATTCAACAAACCAACTCTTAAATTAATTACATTTTTTTCTTCATTTTCTTTTATTTTTAAATCTTCCAATGAAATATTATTTATTCCTTCAATATTTTCAGGCATTGAATCTGAATTATCCTCAAATTGATTATTATTATTTCTTTTTCTTTTAATTCCTACACTTTTTTTTTCTTAAATCAGAAATTGAATGGCTTTCAGTTTTTGAATCTCTTTCATAAATTTCTTTATTATATTCTTTAATCATAAATCGATTTTTTTAAATAAATTTAAGAATTAATTTTTATAATTGATAAATTAAGAAGAGAAAATTTTTTCTTTATTTAAAATAATAAATTTAAAATTTAACTATATTTAATTGTTATTTATTCTCAAAAGTTTTACTATTTAAATTTGAATTTGGATTTTGACTTAAATCAATTTGGTCTTCTCCAATATAATCTTCATCATTATTATTCGTTGATAAAATATTTGAATGAATAATTTCATTTTGTGGAATAATATTTAAAGGTTTATCATAAATATTATTATTAGGATTTGTGAAATTAGATTTATTAAGAAAGTCATTTTTGAAATAAGGAATATTATTATTATTTGGATTAATTGTCAAATTTTTATTTAATATATTATCATTATTATATCCTGATAAAATTTCTCTTGTTTTATTAAAAGATGAATTTAATTTAGAAAGTTTTTGAGTAAGACCATTTATTTTATCTTCAATTGAAATAATAGGGGCATCATTTAAACTAAATTTCTCTCCATATTTATTTATATTATTAGAATTGCTTTCTAAACTATTATTTTCTATAATTTTTGTTTTAGTAAAACTAAAATTATTGTTGTTATCTAATGACATCCCAAAATTGTTATTACCTAAATTTTCGCTGAAATTTTCATTCAAAATATTTTCTTTGAAATTATTATTGATGTTATTAGAAATTATTTCATTATTAATTTTAATATTATTATTTGAATTTTCATCAAAGGTAAACTTATTATTAGTATTATTATTTAATTTCATTAATTTCATTTCTTCTAAATGTTTTTTTCTATCTCTATCAATTAAAGCTTTAATTTTACTTTCTGCAGTTACTTTTTGTGTTCCATGTTGTAAATTTCCATTATTTTTTTCATTATTATAATGAATTAATTTATCATCTAAATTTTTAATTTCATTTAATTTTGTTTTTTGATATAAATTGTTATTATTTTTATTTAAAGTAACAGTTTTAATTTCACTTTTTTTATTTTTTTGCAATGGTAAATCAAATTTTTTTTCATTTGTATAATTGATAAAAGAGTCATTTGAAATTGTGCTTGTTCTTGAATAATTTGTTAAATTATTTCTTTTAATATTTTTTTTTTTTGAATTTGTTCTTGATTTATTACTTTTAAACGATAAATTACTATTAATTCTTTTTAAAGTATTATTATTTTTTTTTTTTGACATTAAAGTATTTTTAAAATTATTATTTTTATTTGGAGTTTGTGCTCTTTTTAAAGTATTATTTTTCTTATTTTTACTTGTAGAAAATATATTTTTATCACTATAAGTATGTGTAAAATTACTTTTAAATTTTTTATTTTTTGTCGCTGAAATTGAATTAGTTCGAGATTTAGAACGAGAACTCACATCATTACTTTCATTACTATTATTTTTATTTTTGCTTAAATTTTTCATTCCTATTTTTTTCACATTTTTTTTATCATATATATGTTCTTCTTTTTTGAAATTTTCTACAATTTTAAAAATATCTTCTGGACTTAAAGCTGTTACATTATATTTTTTTTTAAATAATATTATCCCATATTCTAATAAATGAGACACTAATTGAGTCCAAGAACTTTCTGAATATAAAGAAAGGAAATCTCTAATTACTTTTTTCTTATATAAAATTTCCATCATATTTAATTTTAAAATATAATTTTTTTTTAATAATATTTAATTTGATTTCTTTTAATTTAATACAAAAATATATTGAGATTTTAAAAAATATATATAAAAATATCAATAAATTTTTTTTATATTTTTTTTACTTT
>JAEEGK010003355.1_pt1 | contig 39929 bp, 37 predicted proteins | sample 8958771 | NCBI WGS metagenome assembly JAEEGK01 (sample SAMN16246547, study PRJNA631951) | gut metagenome | biome: gut microbiome; feature: rumen; material: SC-attached | host: Bos | place: Iran: Karaj | collected 2018-10
CTAAAAGAGCTGACGGTCAGTTTGTTAAGGCCGGCAATATCTTATATAGACAGCGTGGTACCAAAATTCATCCCGGTGTGAATGTAGGTATCGGCGGAGATGATACATTATATGCCAAAGTTGACGGTGTTTTACGTTTCGAGCGTAAAGGCCGCGACAAGAAACAGGCAAGTGTATATCCTGTAGAACAGTAATAATCAAACGCCTCAAGTATTTGCTTGAGGCGTTATTTATAATGAAATTTTGGAGAAAGAAATATGTTTGCTGACAGGGCAAAAATATATATAAGAAGCGGTAAGGGCGGAGACGGACACGTGTCTTTCAGAAGAGAAAAATACGTACCCGACGGCGGTCCTGACGGAGGCGACGGCGGAGACGGCGGAAGTGTATATTTCGTTGTAGACGAAGGAATGAACACTTTGGCTGATTATCGTCATGTAAGAAAATACAAAGCTGAAGACGGTGAAGACGGCGGTAAAAGAAACTGCCGCGGTAAAAACGGTCAGGATATCTATTTAAAAGTACCCAAAGGAACGGTCGTTAAAGAACTTAATTCGGGTAAGGTCATCGTCGATATGTCAGGTGATATTAAGGAATTCAAGATCTTAAAAGGCGGAAGAGGCGGTAACGGAAACCAGCATTATGCAACAAGTACGATGCAGGCTCCCAAGTATGCCCAGCCCGGACAGCCTGCAAGAGAACTCGATCTTTTCCTAGAATTAAAGGTAATAGCCGATGTAGGTCTTATCGGATTTCCAAATGTAGGAAAGTCTACTTTGATCTCAAGCTGCACTAATGCAAAACCCGAGATAGCCAATTATCATTTCACAACTCTTTCTCCTCATTTAGGAGTAGTCGACCTTGACGGCAGATCGTTTGTAATGGCTGATATACCCGGTATCATTGAAGGTGCCAGCGAAGGAGTCGGACTTGGATTTGATTTCTTAAGACATATTGAGAGAACCAAAGTATTTATTCATGTGGTCGATGCTTCAGGTTCCGAAGGAAGAGATCCAATCGAAGATATCGAAACCATACATGCGGAATTAAAGAAATACAATCCCGATCTTTTGAAAAGACCGATCGTTATCGCAGCCAATAAGATCGACATAATAAGCGATGAACCTGCAGATATCGATGATGACGGTAATTTCATTTATCCGGATGAGTATTATAATGTTGAAAAGATAAAAGAAAAATACGAACCTTTGGGATTCAAAGTATTCCCTATCAGTTCATATACAAAAGCAGGTGTAAAGGAATTGCTTTATCATGTAGCAGGGATCCTTGATTCGCTCGACAAGACGCCCGTTGTATTTGAACAGGAATTTGATCCCGAGACTGATTTCGCTGTAACAGACGAGCCTTACAGCGTATCCTACGATTATTCCGAAAACGAATATGTCGTTGAAGGACCGAGGATCGAGAAAATGCTCGGATATACCAATCTTGACAGTGAAAAAGGTTTTGCTTTCTTCCAGAACTTTATGAAGGATAACGGAATCCTTGACGAACTTGAATCTCTAGGAATTCAAGAAGGCGATACCGTAAGAATTTACGGATTCAGTTTTGAATACTTCAAATAAGGAGTTAATAATGACAAGCAAACAAAGAGCATATTTAAAATCTCTTGCAAATAATCTCGAACCTTTATTTATGGTCGGCAAATCAAGCATAACACCCGAATTTAACGAGGCTGTGTCTGAAGCTTTCAATACACATGAACTTATTAAGTTAAGTGTATTAAAGAACTGCCCCGACGATCCAAAGGAGCTCGGCATAACCATAGCCGAACGTACAAAGTCGGAACTCGTAATGGTCATTGGCAAGAAATTCGTATTATATAAACCTTTTAAAGATAATCCTGTGATCGTACTTCCCAAAGCAGGAAAAAATGAATAGATCATGAAAGTATGTATTTTCGGGGGCACTTTTGACCCCATTCACAAAGGACATATTCATATAGCTAAAAATGCCTTGTCCGAGTTTTCATTGGACAAGGTTATTTTCATGCCTACAGGCTGTTCCTATATGAAAAAGGACGTAACACCTTCGATACACAGATTGAATATGTTAAAACTTTCCGTTGACGGTATCGAAAAATTCGAGGTAAGTTTACTTGAAGTAGAAAGAGAAGGCTATACCTATACAAAAGATACAGTTGAGATATATAAGAAAGAGAATCCCGAGGATGAACTTTATTTCCTTATCGGGACAGACACTCTTTTTATGATCGAAAAATGGTATGAGCCTGAATATCTTTTCAAAAATCTTATATTCCTTGTTGCTGACAGAAATGATGAAAAAAGTCAGAATAAAGCAGAGGAATTAATGGCAAAATACGGAGCTGATATAAGATTTATGTCCTGCGATTTTCTTGATATCTCTTCAACAAAGATAAGAGAAAAAGTAAATACGACACCTTACGAAGAACTCGTTCTTTCCGATACGGACGATAAAGTAACAGAGTATATAAAAGACAATCATCTTTACAAAGAATTAAACGAAGCAGAGATGATCACTTTATTATCAAAAGATCTGAAAGAATCAAGGCTTATTCATACGCTCGGTGTTATAGATACCGCAAACGCATTGGCCAAATCATATCAGACAGATGTGAAAAAATGCGAAACCGCGGCACTTTTACATGATTGTGCCAAATATATGCCACTTGATAAAATGATCGAAATATGCGAAAGAAACTTCGTAAAATTAAACGAACTCGAAAGAAAGAGCCCCGCTTTGCTTCATTCAAAAGCCGGAGCCTGCCTTGCATATGAAAAATACGGAATTAAAGATGAAGAAATACTAAATGCCATCAAATACCATACGACAGGTAAACCCGGCATGACATTGATGGAAAAGATAATATTCGTTTCGGATTTCATCGAGCCTAACAGAACGCACTCTGATAAGCTTCCCATGTATAGAATGATAGCGATGGTAGATCTTAATCTTGTCTGCATGAATGTTCTTAAAGATACGATCGATTACCTTAATTCAAAAGCCGAAGAGATCGATCCGATAACCGAAGAGACATATAATTACTATAAGAAACTCATATCCGAAAGAAAATAAGAAACGATACGGTTAATTGGCCAAATAAGAATAATATACCTTTTAAATTTCGATTTTGATTCTGTCTTAAATATCTTTGATATGAAATAATTATTTCATAAAATATATTCAGGAGAATTGTTATGAAAAAAATAATCGTTTTGTTAATGTCATTTTTGATGTGTTTTTCTTTACTGGCATGCGGCCAGAAGAAACCCGAAATTAAAGCCGATTATGAAACCATTCAGGATGCTGTGAGCGCTCACAGAAACGGAGTCGATATTGTCGGAAAAACCATCAAAGTCGAATTAAAAGAGGATAAAAAAGCCGGGATTATTTATTCTGATCCCGATATTAATTTAAGAGCAAATCTTTATTTAACTCTGATCGCAGAAAAATCAAAAGAATACGAGATAGCAAACTTAAAAAAAGGCCAGACAGTTGTCGCAAAGGTATCAATGATAGACGATCATCTGGGTTATTCGATCTATATTTTTTCAGAGGAATATGATATATACTAAAAATCATCTTATAAAGACATACAAAAAACCGGATGTTTATTTCATCCGGTTTTTATTATATATAAGTGATTATTTACACAATCTGAAGACGCCGAAAACTTTTCCCAAGATCTGAATGTTTCCGTTAACGATAATCGGGCTCATCGTATCGTTCTCGGGCTTAAGTTCGATATGATCTTTGAACTTATAGAAAGTCTTGATCGTTGCGCTGTCTTCCAAAAGAGCAACAACCGTGTCACCGTTTGATGCGGTATTGGTCTGACGTACAAATACATAATCGCCGTCGAAGATACCGACATTTATCATACTGTCGCCTTTTGCCATAAGTACGAATACTTCGTCATTGGGAAGCATTTCTACGGGAAGAGGGAAGTAACCTTCGATATTCTGTGTGGCAAGAATGGGTTCGCCGCATGCTACCTGTCCGACAATGGGAACCGAAGCGGTTTCGCTTCTTATCTGATTAAAGGAATCATCAATGATCTCGATGCATCTGGGCTTTGCGGGATCTCTTCTTATAAGATCGTTGGCTTCAAGCTTGTTTAAGTGTGCAAATATGCTGCTTGTTGAAGAAAGACCTGTAAATTTGCACATTTCCCTTACTGTGGGAGGGAAACCTTTCTTCATGATATTTTCTTTTATATATTCAAGTAATTCGTAATCAGTATCAGTAAGTTTGTTCTTTTCTCTAGACATATTTTATCTCCATCAATAATCGAACATATTTTCTAAATTATTGTAACATATCATTTCGGATATGGCAAACATATTTTCGATTATTGCTTCGGAGATTTATCATCATTCTTTTTATCCGTGCCGGTAAGCGATTCTTCTTCCCTTAACTTAAAGTTCATGATCGCTTTTCGCCTGTTATCGTCGGAGATTGAAGCATAGTGCTTTCTTGTCGTATTTACGTCTTTATGTCCGAGGAAATCGGCAACCAGGTAAATATCGTTTGTTTCACGATAAAGATTTGTACCGAAAGTGCTTCTTAATTTATGCGGTGTGATATGTTTTAAAGTATTAAGCTTTCCGGTATACTTTGAAACCATGTTTTCCATGGCGCGGACCGACATCCTTTTATTCTGTAAGCTTAAGAATAAAGCGTCTTCATGACCTTCGACGGGAATGATCGTATTCCTTAATTCAAGATAATTCGCAAGAGCATCGCATACTTCGTCGCCGAAATAGATGATCGCTTCCTTACCGCCTTTTCTTCTTACTTTAAATCTGAATTCCTCAAGATCCACATCGGAAATATTCAAGCCTACGCATTCGGAAACACGGATACCGGTTCCGAGCATGACTGTAAGGATCGTAAAGTCTCTGGTGGCGTTTTTATCAAAGAATCTGCGTTCACCCTTGGTAAGCTTGGCACCATTCTCAACGAGATCAAGAAGATCAACGACTTCGTTAACATCAAGCCTTATGATCTCTTTTTCATGAAGCTTGGGCATGGGAACAAGATCTGCGGGATTCGTCTTTATAAGCTCATTGATGAAATAATAATGATAAAAGCTCTTTAAGGAAGCAAGCTTACGAGCTTTTCCTCTTTCGTCGTTTGTATAAACTTTACCGTCTTTTTCGTAATATGACAGATATTCAAGATAAAAGAGTATATCAGTTCTTGATATAACATCAAGGATATCTATCTTATATTCAGTGATCGGGCATTTAGAATACTTTTCATCCGAATCATGCAGATATTCGAAAAACACTATAAGGTCGTAAGCGTATGCGATCTTGGTCCTTGAGGATATGACATCATTTTTGCCTATGAAATACTCAGCACAAAAAGAAGGGAGTTTTTTTAACAATTCCCTTAATTTCAATACATTTTTGGCTTTCATGCTTTCATGGTAATTAAATGATTTTGAATCCATAGTATCCTTATACCAAATCTCTGTTCCAGCCTTTTATATTTGAATTCTGTATGGCTGTAAATATTCTTTCCCTTACTCCGGGGGCTTCATCGTTGATGCTCTTTATCAGATCCTTTGCGTACTGCCTTTTTGTATATCCGTCTACGGGGCAGGGTGATTTTAAAACAGGAACATCATTTGCTTTTACAAATCCGATGATATCGGCTTCCTTCATATAAATGAAAGGTCTTATGACCGTAACACCCGACCTGTCAAGGTAAGTGACGGGAGAAAAAGTATTCTGCCTTCCTTCATAGATCAGAGACATCATATATGTTTCCACAACGTCATCCTGATGATGAGCATATGCGATCTTACTGCATCCGTGTTCTTTTAAGAAATTGTACATTGCTCCTTTTCTCATTTTGGCACATAAAGAACAGGGATTTTCTTCTTTTCTTATATTAAAAACGATATCCGAGATATCAGATTCGACGATATGATATTCGACATCAAGATCACTGCATAATCTCTTAATCTCGTCAAAATTTACATTTTTAAACCCCAGATCGCACGTAATGGCGATGAGAGAGTAGTGAACCGGGTAGAAGCGTCTCATGCCGGCAAGAGAATGCAAAAGAGCAAGTGAATCTTTTCCGCCGGAAATCCCTACCGCTATCGTATCTCCTTCATTTATCATTTTATAGTCATCAACCGCTTTACGCGTCTTCGACATTATCTGCTGAAGTTTCATTTATCGTTCCTTTAAGCCTGAGTTTTATTCGGATTAATTATATCACAAACTTATGGAATTATAATCCTTGTTGGTTTATAATTTTATTGTATATTAATAATATTGATAAATCGTTAAAAGGGTGAATATGAACGGTAAAAGTGCTCTCAAATTAATAATATCAACAGTCGTGGGATTAGTGCTCGGGTTAATAATCGGTATTATATATATTATCTTAAAAATTTTATTCCCGAATAATCTCGGAATAATCACTGATATTTATAAATATACGTCAATCGGCCTTATCTGTATTGCCATAGTCGTTGTATTCATAATCATGTTTATTGCGACCATTCAGGAATTCAATTTTATGAAGCTTTATAACAACGAGCTTACATATAACGGATTATCTGAAGAGATCTACAGGGCTGCATCAAAAAGAAAACGCAGATATAAAAACAATAAATACAGCGTCGGATATATAGGAAGCGCCAATATCATAGCCAATTATTTTGCAAGTCTTGAGAAATATGACGAAGCCCATGGACATATCGAAGAATTCGATTTTGAAGAGCTTAAAAAGAAACTAAAGATCGATTCAAACAATCCTTCTAGAACGAATCTTGTTACATTCTTTTCTCTGGCAGATTCGGCGATCTCTCTTTATGCTGAGATCGATTATAAAGAAAAGGCTGATGAAGTATATTCGGTTATACAGCCGCTATATAACAAGTATGTATCAAAATATGATTTTTTGACCAATATTCTTTACGAGGCGAATTTCAAATATCAGCTTTACAAAGAAAATTTCGAAGAAGCAAAATCGATCCTTTATATCCTGAAAAATTCGGAACCGTACCTTTATTACGCGTTTAAGCTTGAATACATGAAAGCTGCAAAAGAATTTGATGAAGAAAAGATAGAAAGCACGTTAAAAAAAGCGTATGAAAATGCTGAAACACAGGCTTATAAGAAATTCAGCATACAGTCAGTCGACTTAATCAAAAAACATTTATATGAAGCAATGAACAAAGAGGCATAAAAATGAAATTCAGATGGGATAAAAAATATCTATATTGGGGAACAACGGCTCTTGTGGTTTTACTGATCGCCGTACTGTTTAATTTCCTTTTAAGTATAAATGAGTCGATAAGAAACGCAGTTGTAACTTTCGTTAAGATCCTTTTGCCGATCATTATCGGATTTATTATCGCATTTCTTGTAAATCCTTTGATGAAATGGTTTGAGACGTCGGTATTTTCGATATTCGACAAAAAAGCTCCGGACAGGAAGCTTCTTCCCAGATGGAAAAAAGATCTGTACAGAGTTCTCGCAATGATCTTATCGTACCTTGCGATCCTTGTTTTGATAGCATGCTTTGCGATCGCTGTAATCCCTCAGATAAGCGAAAGTATTGTAAATATTTCAATATTATTCCCTAAATACAAAGAAAACTTTATGCTGTGGTTTGACGGCCTTACGCATAAATATCCCGAAATATATAAGTATCTTGGTAATTACATCAAAGAAAACGAAGAGATCATCAATAACTGGACCGATACAACACTTGTTCCCTGGTTAACGACGCTTGCTTCGAAATCTTCCGTTTACCTTCTGGCTTTTTTTAAAGCTTTAAAGGATATCATCATCGGTATAATCGTTTCGATCTATGTTTTATCCAAAAAAGAGCTTTTCAAGGGCCAGGCAAAAAAGATCGTTTATTCAGTATTTAATGTTAAAAACGGTAATATAGTCATTAAAAACGTCAGAATGGCGTCAGATAAGTTTTCAGGGTTCATTATCGGTAAAATAGTCGACTCGATGATCATCGGCGTTCTGTGCTTCATAGGATGCTCTATAATCGGTATCGAATATCCGGTATTGCTTGCACTTATCATCGGCGTAACAAATATAATCCCATTTTTCGGACCCATAATCGGTGCGATCCCCTGTCTTTTGTTATTACTTGTGATCAATCCGATACATGCACTTTATTTCCTGATATTCGTGATTATCTTACAGCAGCTTGACGGAAATGTTATCGGACCCAAGATCCTCGGATCATCAACAGGTATTTCAAGTTTCTGGGTAATTTTCGCGATCACGATATTCGGCGGATTCTGGGGAATCCCCGGTATGATCGTTGGCGTTCCTTTAATGGCAGTGATCTATACTTTGACACAGTCGGCTCTTGATATAACTCTCAGAAACAAGGAATTATCACAGGATACAAACGACTACATTTACCTTGATCATATCGATACTGAAAATAAGGAATTTGTAGAAAAAGAATTGCCCAGTGTTATCCAGCAGAAAAAGAAAGAATTAAGAGCAAAAGAGAAGCAGGAGAAACTGGATAAGAAAAAAGAGGCTAAGGAAGCTAAAGAATCAAAAACCGAAGACAAAGAAAAAAGCGATAAAGAAGTGGAAGAGAAGTAAAAATAAAAAACGAAACAAATTAAAACAGGCGCCGGCATTGATCGTCAGGCGCCTGTTATTTTTTATAATTGAAAACTTTCTAATAAATGCTTTAACGAAAAAAGAAGTATATTATTCGAGCTTATCCTCCTTCAGGAATGTTAATATTTTAACAATCAATGTGATTATCGAAAGTGCCAAACCTATCAGACAAGGTAAAGTTACAGCTAAAAATATGAATTTTGTACCGATAACTCCGAATAAATACTGATGCTGGTTTACATAATCACTTTTCATGAAATATATCGACAATGTAGGAAAACACATATAAAAAACGACTCTCAGGACCGTAAACATGTTTTTATGCATAATAAGATAAATCAGCCAGGATAAAAGATTTGATATTGCAAAAGTTACATTTATCGAGATAACGCCAAATACGATCACTCCCAGAGAACTCATGAATGTCTCAATATGCAGGCCAAAAACGAATAAAATCGAAAAAAATCCGACAATATACGATGTAATCATCACCGTATAATTCTCGGATCTTAATTCTTCGGGATCTAAATTCTCAATTATGTATTTTATATTCATAATTTATAATATCAATTATTTATGGAATAATAATCTAATTCAAATAAGTGAAGATCAGCAAAGCACAATATTAATGTTACTACCTAAAGGTTTTCGTTTGAATATTGTTTACGCTTATAATTTAACGCAGCAGTTAAACGAACGTTATTTATCGCCTTATTCTACTCTTAGGCGTTTAACTCTGCGTTAAATTATTCTTTTGCGAATAGTTGTACGTAGTCTTCTATAAGTTTAACCGCGCCTTCAATACCTGTTTTGGATGAATTTATACAAAGATCATATGTGGATGCACGGCCCCATTTGTTGTCGGAATAATAATTATAATAGCTTGCACGTGAACGATCTTTTTTATCTATGAGACCGTTTAAGTTATTTTCGGAAAGTCCGGGATTTTCAAGAGCGATCCTTTTAAGACGGAAATCCTTGTCTGCATAGATAAATATTGATAAAAGATTTTCATTGTCTTTAAGAATATAATCCGCACATCTGCCTACGATTACGCAGGGACCTTCATTGGCGATATTCTTAACTGTTTCAAACTGCGCAAGAAAGATTTTCTGTCCGTAAGGCATGTCTGTTACGGAACCTCTGTTGAAACTGATCGAATAAGGATCCGTTACAAGATTATAAAGGAAACTGGATGTGGGTTTTTCGTCATGTTCGATGATTATTTCTTTACATAAGCCCGAATCCTTGGAAACACGGTCGATAAGGGCATTATCATAAAACTTTACGCCTAACTTTTCAGCAAGCTTCTCTCCTATTTCATGTCCGCCCGACCCGTACTGTCTGCCGATAGTTATAATAAAATTCTCTTTCATAACTTTTACCCCCCAAAATATTCAAAGCTCGTTTACATTATCCCGTTTATTTCCAATACATATATAACGATCATAACAAAATATATCAAAAATATTATTAAAGGTACCATTGCGATCATTATAAGAACTATTGCTAAAGTTCTGTTTCCTTTTTTATAAAGCAGAACCGACACAAATACAAGTGCAACAGCAGCTGCTAGAAAAATGATCGCTAACGGTAAGAAAACCAGAAATCCCGTTAATGCGGTAGTTGTCATAAAATCCCCTTAATGTCTATATGTTTCTTAATCTGTCCAGAATCTTAATAAATTCATGATTTAAAGGTGCTTCGAATTCAACGTACTTCTTGCTTGAAGGATGGATGAAACCGATCGTTTTTGCGTGCAGCACCTGCCCATCGACTCCGAATCTGTTGTTTGCAGCACCGTATGTATAATCACCGAGTAAAGGATGATTTAAGTATTTCATGGCCACGCGTATCTGATGAGTCCTTCCGGTTTCAAGTTTGAATTCAACCAGATCATAACCGTCAAATGTTTCAAGAACTTTATAATGAGTTACGGCATGCTTTCCATGCATTTTATCGCAAACAGCCATCTTTTTACGGTCATTCTTATCTCTGTCTATATAAACGTCCACAGTACCTTCGGAGTCTTTTAAATGGCCTGTAACGATTCCCTGATATATTCGCGTTATGGAATGTTCTTTTAACTGGTCTGCTATAAATCTGTGAGATGAATCGTTTTTACAGATTATCAGGGAACCTGAAGTGTCTTTGTCTATCCTGTGTACGATACCGGGTCTTAATATACCGTTAATTCCGGATAATTTATCTTTGCAATGAAAAAGGATCGCATTTACAAGTGTTCCGGTCAAATGTCCTGGTGCGGGATGAACGACCATTCCCTTTGGCTTGTTAATTATCAGAAAATCATCGTCTTCGTAGATGATATCCAAAGGAATATCTTCGGGAAGGATCTCCAAAGGCAAAGGTTCGGGAACATTAAGTTCTATCTCATCATCTTCTTTTATTTTATATGAAGATTTGGATATCTGTTTACCGTTTACGCTAATATTTCCTTCTTTGATAAGCTTCTGAAGATAGGTTCTTGAAGCTTCTTTATAGACATTGCTTAAAAATACGTCGATCCTGTCTTCATTATCATCCGCTATAAATTTATAAGTTGTAAATTCACTCATTGATATGATCCGTTTGCCGATTATTCTTTTTCCCAGGACTTTTCGTCGTATGTGATCTCTTTAAAAGCATCAAGAATAATTTCATTTGAAGGCATTTCTGTCTCAATGCCTTTTCCGAGTTTGCAGAGAAGCTTTGTATTGCCTTCGATAGCTTTAACTTTATCTTTATAGATTTCAAACAGATCTTCCGCCTTGCATTTACACTGAGAGATCATTACTTTGTAAGGAACGAGAAGATCTCTAATCTCAAGATATTCCTCATTTGAGATAAGTTCGCTCTTATGAGAAATAAAAGCAAGTACCACAAGGCTTAAAGAAATGCAGTCGGCCTCGCTGAACTTATCCGTTTCTTTGAATATCGTATAAAAAATATTGTCCGCAAAATCCACATTGCTCTCTGAAGCCTCATCCTGGGCTTTCTTGTGGATGCTTAATATCTCTTTGATAAAATGACTTAATATCTCTTCATCCTGCGCTATAAGCTCGTAATTGTTGTTTTCAAGCCACATAAAGAATTTGGCTTTATACAATGCTCCGAGCCTTAAAGCATGTGACATTAATGTAATATAATCCTTAGGATCGGAATTCTTGATATTTTCTACAGTAAGATTTTTTATAATTGTTGATGTGTTCATGATTAAATCCGCTTTTTTCTAAAAAACTCTCCCGGTAAGAGGAGAGCTTTTTATATAAATGATATTTTATTTATATTAGATTAAAGTAATCCGTCGGAAGATTCGTCGTCTTCTCTCTTATCGCCTACGATACCTACTTCAGCAGGACAGATAAGGAAGATGAACTCGCTGATCTTCTGCATTGATCCGTCGATAGCATAAACGCTGCCGGCTGTGAAGTCGATAAGTCTCTGGCCAACGCCCTTGTTAACGCTTGATAAATCAAGGATAACTGCTCTTCCGTTTAATAATGTATCTGCAATTTCATAAGAATCATTATCAAATGAACTTGCTATAATATTACAAATTTCGAAATTGCTCGAACTTGAATTATTGCTCTTTGAAGATCTTTTAAGTAATGATGAAAATCCACCGGATTTTTTCTTACCTTCGTCTTTTTCGTCGTCAAAAACGTCCATTACACTGCTAACCACTTTGAATTCCTCCTAAACATAATTTCTGGCACCGAAAATGGCGGTTCCAACCCTAACAAAACCGGCACCTTCTTCAATCGCAACCGTGTAATCACAGGTCATTCCCATCGAAAGAAAATACCTAGAATTATTATACATTCCTTTATTCTTAAGGTCAACCATTAAAGCCTTCAGTTGCACGAAATATTGGCGGTTTTCTTCGGGATCTTCTACATATGGAGCGCTTGTCATAAGTCCCAGAACTTCGATGCCTTCTATTTTGATTATCTCTTTATAATTTTCCAAAAGATTATCGGGCGTGAAGCCGAATTTGGTATCCTCTCCCGCTACATTTACTTCCAGAAGTATCTTAACCTTAAGATTTCTCTTAACAGCTTCTTTTCCTATTGCCTGAGCCAGATGAACGGAATCCACGGAATGGATCATATAGACTTTATCGATGATATATTTAATCTTGTTTGTCTGAAGATGACCTATCATGTGCCATCTTATATCATTGGGCAAAACTTCCATCTTTCCGGCAAGTTCCTGAACATAGTTTTCTCCGAAGTCCCTGATGCCGTTATCATATAACTCTTTAAGCATTTCAACGGGTTTTGTCTTGCTTACCGCGATAAGCGTAACGTCTTCGGGGTTTCTATCACCTTTTTTTACAGAGATCCGGATATTATTTTGTACTTCTTTTAAATTATCAAGTAATTCGCTCATTTTGATCTCCGTTTATTCGTAAATATACTCGTTATCCTTTATCTTTGATGCATCGAGCGCTATGTAATCATAAGGCTTGATCATTGTCGACGCGGGATCGATGATTATATATTCTTCGTTTTCGTATAATTTCTTGATGTTCTTAAAGTCGGCGTAACCCTGATTGATCTTGTATACACCTAAAAGAGTCGCCGTTCTGTTGATCGTATAAGTCGTCATCTCATCAGCGGCATAAACGGTATTTCCAAGCTTTACGATACTTCCGTCAACATAATAATCACCCTGATCGGTCCTGTATACATTAAGTTCTGTGGTAACAAATGTCTTGGTACCGTCTTCAAGATACTTATCAAGTTTTACGCATACTGTATTAGTAGTATCGTTAAAATCAAATGCCACAGTGTCGGGGATAAGAAGGAATTCTTTTTCGACAACCGAGCTCTTGGGGATCTTATAACCGTTGTTCTCGCTTGTGAAGATCTCAAAATCGATATATCTGTTATTAAGATAATCTGCAACAGAAGTATTGAAAGTTACTATGCAGATCTTTTCAACCGCAGCTTTTTTGCCGGGTGCGATAGCATCGATGATCTTAACTTTACCTTTTAAAGTCTCCTGATTCTTTAAGAATTTGACTTTCATTTCCTTTCCGTCAAATTCCTTGGCCTTCTCCTCTTCTATCGGGAATACGAGTTCCCAGGTGTTGGAAGTAACGAGTTTGTATGCGAAATCACCTTCGGAAACGATCTCGTTATTGGCGATCATATTCCTTTTGTAATCGATATCGTCCGCAAAATATGAGGAATCGATATCTTCAGGCTTCAGATCCTCGTAATTGTCGTAATAATATACGACATAGCCTGTCTTAGCATTCTCCATTCCGTCCGCACAGTAATATTTGTTTACATTTGTACCGTTAAGACTCATCGAAGAGATCTTGTTTAAGATATAAAGATTGGACATCTTAAGGGAAATACTGTCGATTTCATCCTTAAAATCATAAACGTCGATGTAATCGTTCTGATCATATTCTTTTGAGAACTTTACGATCTCGCTTTTGATCTCGTTTAAGTCATCTTCCGTAAGCGTGGTGGCGTCTTCGGTCTGATTGGTCATCATTTCCTTTATCTTACCCGAACCGTCGATCGAGTAAACCAGATCCGTATGAGATGCTTTTTCGCCTTCTTTTAAATAGAAATTGTAATACCCTGAGCTTTTGGCGTAATAAACCTCTTCTTCTCTTAATATGAGGCCTGTATAAGAATTCTGTTCACTTAAAGCACCTTCTTTTACCTGGTAAGTGGAAATATTTTTGGAATTGATATATTTGTATACACAAAAAACAAGGTATAAAGTAACAACCAAAAGAGCGGCATAAAAGATGATCCTGAACGAAAACTCGTTCTTCTTGGGAAAGGTCAGAGTTCCGGACTTCTTTTCGGTTGTCTTCACTTCTGATTTTTTCTTGTTCGGATTATTCTTTTTTGCGCCTGAAGCCTGCTCTTTTTTGGTATTTTTTATACCTTTTCGTCTGTCGTTTCCTTCGTTGTTAAAATCGAATCTGCTTACCATTTGATTTCCAAAAGCCTTTACACATTTAAAGCCCCGGATTTCCGAGGCTTTTATTGATGTTTTTATATAAACCTGATCTCTTATTAAAGAGCTTCGATAACCTTATCTTTAAGAGATTCGGGAATATCTCCGTCTGTTGTTGAAACAGCTGCATAAATATCTATACCGAATGTTTTACTTAAATCTTCGAGCTGATTTATAATTGATTCCAAATCGTTAACTGATGTATGTGACAATGATAAGAAATTGTCAAAATAGAGTTCCTGTAAATCATGATCTCCGGAAATGATTCCGAGAAGAAAACCTATAAACATATCTCCCGATGAGATATTGTACTCTGAAGCATTGATAAGTCTGATCTTGTTGTTAAGTTCATACATATGCTTCGTTGATGTATCAAGATATACGATGTTTCCCAAAATCTCCTTTACCTGAGAGTTTACTTTTTCGAGCAATACTTTTGATTTGCCCTTTCCGTTCTTGCCTGTTATTAAATTCACCATTGTAACACACCTCCGATTGGAAATATTATAGTTTAATGCATATGTTAATTATAGTTGATTTCGGTCCAAAAAACAAGAAGATATGACTATTTTGAACTCGAAATAAGGGTATCCATATCGGCATACAGAGTATCGTAATCTTCCGATTTTAAAATGCATGCGATATAGGGTTTTTCCTCAGCATCCTTATAGTAAATTATAAGGCATTTTCCGGCTGCTTCGGTCGTTCCGGTCTTGCCTCCGATGATCTTATAGCCCTCGGGAGTCTCCCTGGATTCATTTATATAAAGATTGGTGGATTTAAGCTCCAGTGTCTTTATCGTGCCGTCTGCCTTGGTATATGACGTCGTATAGCCGTTCTGGGAAACGATCTTTACGAATTTCTCGTTCTTTGAAAGCTCGTTAAGTATCAGATAAAGATCATAAACGCAGGAAGCATGTGAATCTTCGGTTAGTCCGTGAGGATTGACGAAATTCGTATGCGTAGCACCTAAATTTCTCGCTTCCTCGTTCATTACCCTTATAAATTCAACGTATCCGCCGTCAAAATTGTTGGCGATCATCATGGCTACATCGTTTGCGGAATATAAAAGAAGGATATTTAAAGCCTGATCCATCGTAAGCGTATCACCCACGCCAAGGTTTATCTTCTGAGCTCCGTTTTCATTGATCACACAGGTATCCGTAAATGTGAGTACCTGGTTCGGATCGCAGTATTTTAAAGCCACCAGTGCGGTAAGAAGCTTTGTGATACTAGCGGGAGTCATCTCTTCATACATGTTCTTGCCGTATAAGACAGAATGATCCTCAATGTCAAAAAGACCTGCCGCATAGGAGGTTTCGATGTTCAAAGGTATGTAATTTCCGTCGTCGATACAGAGATTTTTGGCGAAAGTATCCGATTCAAGATAAAGCGTACTTGCACTTGAAATAGATAAAGTCGCCGAAGAAGAATTTCTTTCGAATGCATAAGGTATATCGTTCGATCTGCACGAGCATAAGAAAGAAACGCTTAAAAGACATAATATTATCAGTAAAGATCTATTTATACATCTCACGCCACTCCAAATCTCCTCTGTCCAGTGATTTAATAAGAAGTTCGGCACTTGCCAAATTCGTAGCAAGCGGAATATTGTGGACATCGCATAAATGAATTACATTATTAAGATCCGGCTCATGTACCTTGGGTGTAAGGGGATCGCGAAGGAAAATGACCAGGTCGATCTGGTTATGCTCGATCTGAGCGCCTATCTGCTGCTCTCCGCCAAGGTGTCCCGCAAGAAATTTATGTACATTAAGATTGGTAACTTCTTCGATAAGCCTTCCGGTAGTTCCGGTAGCATATAATTCATTTTTGCATAAAATGCCCCTGTACGCTATGCAGAAGTTCTGCATAAGTTTCTTTTTTGCATCATGTGCAATCAAAGCAATGTTCATAACTGTTACCTACCCCATTTTAAGATTTTTGCATTTTTAATCATTATTGAATTTGCGCTGCTTCTGAAGTCTTACATTCATTACAAAACCCATCCCCGCAAATAAAACAAGTAACGAAGTAAGGCCGTAGCTTACAAACGGAAGCGGAACACCCGTATTCGGGAAAAGTCCCGTTGTAACGCAAATATTTATAGTACTTTGGAAACCGATATATGCTCCCATTCCCCCGGCTATTATCCTGCCGGGCAGGTCCGCGGCTTTAAACGCGACTATGAAGCATTCGACGGTTATCAGTATTATCAGGATTATTATCGTGGAACTTCCTACAAATCCGAGTTCTTCTCCGGCGATCGTAAATATAAAGTCTGTCTGGGGCTCCGAAATGAAGTTACCCTTTTTTACCGAATTGACACCGGTATTGTTAAGACCTTTTCCGGTAAGCTGTCCGGAACCTATCGCCATTATGGAGTTCTGCTGCTGGAAAGCTTCTTCAAGTTCGTATTCATCGGGATGAAGCCAGGCAAGAATACGTAATTGCTGATAAGGTTTAACGATCTCTTTTTCGACCAGAACCGAATTCGGCTGTATCAGCAAAATGAAAACGATTATAAAAGCAGGTATTCCCACCGCCGCAAGAGCCAGGAAATATCTGATACTGACTTCACCAAGGAACAGTATGCTTAAAAAGATAAGCGCAAATACAATGGTAGTTGAAAGGTCGGGCTGCTTGAAAATAAGCAAAACAGGCGGAACTGCCAGTGCGATCATGATAAGTATCATATACCATTGATTGATCCTGTCTTTAAATTTCATTATAAACTGTGCAAAAAACAGAATCAATAAAATTTTTGCCGCCTCGGAGGGCTGAAACTTGATACCGAAAATGGTAAACCATCTCTTCGCACCGAGCGCCGTGCTTCCTTTCCAGAGTACCAGAACGAGCAAAGTTATCATAACAAAATAGTAGACGGGCCAGAGCTTGAGCCAGATATGATAATCGATAAAAGACAATATTATCATGATGGACAAACCTGCAACAAAACCCATGAGCTGCTTTTTGGTATTATCCGGCTGAGCGGAATTGACCAAAAGTACACCGATTATCGTCAGCGCGCAAAGATATAGTATTAACTTGAAATCGTAATCCTTAAACTTGTAATTCTTAAACATATCAGTCTCCGGCTGCTCCGTTGTTTATAGGAGTATTTGCTTCGCCGTTTAAAAGTTCGCTTTCATCAGTGATTCCGTAATAATATGCATAAACGTCTTTTGCAACCTGTGCAGCATTGTTTGAATCATAACCGTTCATGATCCTTACGGTAACCGAGATCTCAGGGTTCTCATAAGGTGCAAATGAAATAAATATAGCGTGACAGGCTTCATTCCATGCTTCCTGTGCGGTACCGGTCTTGCCTGCAACTTCAAGGTCATAATCGTAATAAACCTTGCTCTGAACCACTTCTCTCATACCCTTATGAAGCATATTCCATACAGAAGGGTCAAGATCGATGTGATTTCTTACTTCAGCGGAGTTATCAAGGTAAAGATCTCCGTTTGAATCATATATCTTATCGATAAGAGTCAGATTGTAAACCGTGCCTTTATTGGCAACTGCAGTTACATATCTTGAAAGTCCGACTGTCGTATAAGCATGTGTGCCCTGTCCGATCATCGAAGGAACAGGAAACTTATCTGATACAAGAGGATCGGATTCGGCTATTTCAACGCCGGATTTTTCGGAAAGACCGAACATATCAGCGTATTTATAGATCCTTTCAAGGCCCATCTGCTGATTGTAATATCCGTTATCATTGGACAGACGATATCCTACTTCATAGAAAAAGCAGTTACAAGAATGCGCTATGGCTTTTTCTACCGTAAGATTTCCGTGAGCTCCGGGATAGATCCAGCATTTATGCGTAGTACCGTTTAATTTATCGAAAATACCTTTACACTGGATCGTCGAATCCATATCTATAACGCCCTCTTCAAGTCCCGTTACAGACGAAACGATCTTGTAGGTCGAACCGGGTGCACTTCGATACTGTGTCGCATAATTCCAAAGCGGTCTTGAATAATCGTTATTTAAAGCTGCCAGATAATAATTATCCGAGTTTGCAAGCCTGTTATTATCGTAAGAAGGGTATGAAACAAGTGCAAGAACATCTCCTGTTGCTATATCTGTAACAACGCATGAACCGGAACACGGTTCAAGTGCAAGCTGTGCGGGAGTGATCTTTAAAGTTCTTATAAGATCGGTCATAAATGCATATGATGAGATCCTTCCGGACTTTAATGCGGATATTTCATCCTCTGAAACATCGATGAGGTTCTGATCGTAAAGTATAATGCAGAGCTGTCTTCCGGAAATGTAATTTCCCGCGATCATATATTTATAGATCTTTTTCGAGAAATCCTTATTGTTCTTTAATTTATCGAAAGTGATCTCGATTATCTTATCGTATATTTCCTGTGTATCCGAATACTTGGCTGTAAGATTGAGGTTGTTGACATTGATCCAGTTCATGTTGATGCAGTATGTCAGATAATCTTTTAAGGATATAGTCTCATCTTCGGTCCAGGCTTTATACATCTCATCCTCGGTATCGATAAGTTCCTTATCGAGGATCTTTACATTATCGGACATAAGATAATTGACGATAAAGCTCTGATATACCTGATATTCCTTCGGCAGATCCTTATAAGCTTTGGGCTTATCCTGATAAAGCTGATTCTTTAATTCTTCAAAGACATCACCCTGGCGTGAAAGAAAAGCATTGTATACTTCTTTTTCGGTATCCGAAGCATAAGACTGAGAAATATGATTCAGGTCGATGATATTGTTATTTATAAGCTGGAAATAAACGTCATCGATAGGGATCTTGATCTCGCTCTGTTTTGTCTTTTCGGTCATCGTGAATTCTTTTATGTTATCGATCTTGGAAACGAGGATACCCGCTATACGCTGTTCCAGAAGATCGTAGATCGCGATCTGAAGGTCTCTGTCGATCGAAAGGTAAATATCATTTCCCGTCTTCTCTTCTTTTGTCTTGGTGGAATCGAGAACTTTACCGAGAACATCGACATAAACGGTTTCTTTACCTTTTACACCCTTTAAATAGGCTTCCTGGGAAAGTTCGATACCTGTCTTTCCGACATAATCGTTAAGCGAATAATCAGGGTCAACAAGAGAATACTGATCATATTCATCCTGCGAGATCATACCTGTATAGCCAATGATCTGCGAAAAATAAAAAGGATCGTTGTATCTTCTTACGGAATTCTGGTTAACCGTAACGCCGGGAAGCGTATCTTCATGCTCAAGGATACTTGCAACGGATTTTTCCGAAATATCCGTAGCAATGGTCGTACCCATGTATTTCTGATATCCGGTAAGCGATAAAGCGTATCTGACAGAAATGATACGGATCACTTCTTCTTTTGTATAACCGCCGCCTATTATAAATGATTCCTTATCGTTGGGATTTTCATAATATCCTACGGCGTATTTTTTTCTTCCGGCCAGATATTCCACAACATCTTCGGGAGTAGAATTCTTTTCCTGGTAGGAAAGATCGGCGGTTTTGGCATATCCGTAAATGTCGGCAAGGAATCTTAAAAGCTGTGTGCCTTCGACACTGAATGCATATTCATCGTTCTCATTTACGTAGATCTTAAAATCGGTATTAAAATCGTCGCCGTTCTTTTCGAGGATCTTATATACATCATAGATCGTGTTATTAAGCTGCATATTCTTTGTTTTGCCGGATTCGATAACGTCTTCGAAGTTTACGTCATAGGACAAAACATTATATGCCAGGAGATAACCGTTACGGTCATAGATATTTCCTCTTATACCGTCGATGGATTTCTCTCTTATGATCTTTAATTCGTAGTTATTTACATAGTCCTGGCCGTTAATGATCTGAAGATTAAAGATCCTGACAATCAAAACAACACCGATAGCCAGAAAGAGGCAGATCGGCAGTACAAGTCTTGATTTCATAAAACTTATAAATTCTTCTTTAAATCTTTCAAACATTACGAGCTCTCCGCATTCTTTTTCTTGAATACATATGCTTCGATAAGCCAGAGAAAAGGATATACGATAACTGCAAGAAGAAGCGTAAATACTACTTCAGGCAGGATTATATTAACCAGATAGAACGGAAAATCAAACCTGCTTCGCATCAAAAACAGGAAAAAGTAAGTAGCAAGGCAGCAAACGATATCACTGCTTAAGATCATGATGGCAGGGATTTTAAGATCCTTGAGATAAAAGAAATTGTGAAGCAGACCATTCAAAAAGCCGATCAGCATAAAAAGGATCGAGTAAAAACCGAATACGTCAAAAGAACAGATATCGAGAAGAAATCCGCATGCAAAACCAACAAACATACCTTCTCTTTCGCCCTGCATAAATCCGGAACACGAAACCAGGATGATCAGAATATTGGGAATTATCCTGGTGAATTTAAGCATCGGAAAAAGTGTTGTCTGTAAAACGAAAAATACGATTATCAGCAATAAATCTATAATAAATCTCTTCATTACGTCCTTTATTCAAGTTCGGTCTTAAGCTTTGTGATGATCAACACTTCACTGATATGGTCAAAGTTTACGCTCGGGGTGATATATCCCGATACCGATAAATGGTTTGAATCCTTTTCCATGTATGAGATATTTCCGACGGGAATACCGGGAAGATATACATCGGAAATGTTACTTGTAACTATCTTGTCTCCTACTTCAACGTCTTTTGCGTTTTCGGAAAGCTGATCGAATGTGATATATCCGTTTTCCATATTTGCAAGGCTTCCGGATACCATCAGGTGATCGTTCGTGGTTAAAACCATACAGGAAACGTTGCTTGTATCGTCTATGATACTAAGAACTCTTGACCAGTTCGCTCCGACTTCGGTGATACGTCCGACAAGGCCGCCGCCCGCAAGAACGTTCATTCCGACTTTCATACCGTCATTTGAACCTTTATCGATGATAAAAGTCGAGAACCAGTTGCCTGTGGAACCTGATATTACACGTGCACCGGTCTTAGGATAATCGGAATATGTCTGATCGAGTTCGTAAAGCTTAAGCAGTGAGTTAAGTTCGATCGTATCCTGTAAAAGCTTATTGTTTTCGATGGTAAGTTCATTAACCTGCTCCATGAGTTTGTTGTTCTTGTCGACAAGCTCATTGACCTGATTAAAAAGTTCCTTTTTTGAATAAAGGTTTTCTCCGACAATACTTATACCCTTCTGAAGGGGAACAACAGTTACGGATACGACCTCGTTCAAAGGCTTTAGGGGAATATCGAAAACGAAAGTAATAAGCATCAAAATAACACTGATCGCAGACAGTATCAGCAACCAGTATTTTGTGGGAAGTTTATATTTTTCTTCGGGTTTTCTGACTAAAGGGCTCATTCTTATACTTCAAATGTAAGATTTCTGTATTTCTTGTTTCTTATGATCTCCGCAATACCGAAGATAACGCTGCTTTCCGCCGAATCGGAAGTATTTACCTTAAGACCTGTTCCGTTGGCAACATTCTGACAGAGGTTGCTTACCAGAGAACCGCCGCCTGTGATATAAATACCCTGCTTGTAGATATTGGCACCGATCTCGGGAGGTGTGCTCTCAAGAAGTTCTTTAACGTTATCCGTAATCTGTAAAAAGCTTTCCTTAAGGCAGTTTTCCAAAACTATGGGATCTACCATACATTCAACGGGAAGTCCGCTCGCTACGTTTCTTCCGTATACAACGCCTTTTTCGCCGCTTCTTTTTAAAGCTGCGATCTGCATCTTTAAAGCTTCTGCGGATTTTGAACCGATATGAAGGTTATATTCTTTTCTGACTGTCGCTTTGATCAGATCGTCAAATTTGTTGCCGCCAATCTTAACAAGCTTTGATTTTACGATACCGCCGAACGAAAGAATAGAGATCTCCGTTGTATTGTATCCCACATCGACGATCATAACACCCTGAGAGCTTTTAACGTCGATATTGAGTCCCAGACCGCAGGCGATGGATTTTTCCACTACGGATACGGTTCTTGCTTTCATGGACGAATCTTCGATAAGTTCACCGAAAGCTCTTCTTTCCACATCCGTTACATCATGAGGAATTGAAATTATATAATCCGAGTTTTTGTAATTGCCTTTGGTGATCTCGGAAATGAAAAGTCTTAAAAGGTCCTGCATATTCTTGATATCCGAAATAACACCGTTGTTTAAAGGTGCGGATACTACAATATTATCGGGAGCTTTTTCGAACATCTCGTAAGCTGAATCTCCGTAAGCGATAACATTTTTCTTATTTTCTATCGCAATCATGTTGCGTTCAACGAATACACGCTTCTTTTCATGATTGTATATACAAATTTTACTGGTACCCAAATCAATACCGAAAGAATTGTTAGACAAAACGATTCTCCTTTAATAAAGCAAAAAGATTTGAGAATTAAAGAATTCCCATAAATTGGATCAATAAATCGCAATTAAATATATATTTTACCATAAAATCCCTGAAAATGGAAATTTGAGGTTATTTAAGGGTCACCAAATCCCTTTCGTAAAGGGTTTGAAGAGACTTTATAATGCCGAATTTAACATGGGGGAAAGTAAGTCCTCCCTGGAAATATATATTATACGGCTCTTTTAAAGGCCCGTCGGCCGAAAGCTCTATCGAAGAACCTGAAATAAAAGCACCTGCAGCCATAATGACATCGCTGTCATATCCGGGCATTGCCCAGGGTTCGGGTTTAACAAACGAATCAACGGGTGATGCCGCCTGAATGCCCTGGCAGAAAGCGATCATTTTATCTTTATCGCCGAACGTAACAGCCTGGATGATATCATGTCTATCTTCGACAGAATCAGGGATAACCGCAAATCCAAGCTTTTCGTATACATTTGCTGCAAATATCGCCCCTTTTAAAGCAGAAGCAACGACTGTTGGCGATAAGAAAAGACCCTGATAAAAATCTCTTAAGACTGTCAAAGACGCACCTACTTCTTTTCCGAGTCCCGGCGAAGTAAGTCTGTATGCAGCGTTTTCGATACATTCTTTTTTACCGCAGATATATCCGCCGAGAGGAGCAAGTCCGCCTCCGGGATTCTTTATAAGAGATCCTACGACCATATCTGCTCCGACATCAGAAGGTTCTTTTTCTTCCGTAAATTCACCGTAGCAGTTATCTACCATTATGATAACTTCAGGTTTGATGCCTCTTATAAAGGCAATAAGTTCGCCGATCTGATCAACCGAATAAGAAGGTCTTGTCTGATAACCTTTCGACCTCTGGATGGCTACAAGCTTTGTCTTTTCGTTTATGGCATTCTTAATGCCTTCATAATCGAAATCCCTGTTATTTAAAAGATCCACCTGTTTGTAAGATACACCGTATTCTTTTAAAGATCCTCTGCTGTCTCTGATGCCTATAACTTCTTCAAGAGTATCGTAAGGTTTTCCTGCAGGGCATAAAAGTTCATCCCCGGGTCTTAAATTGCTCATTAAAGCCAATGCAAGCGCATGTGTCCCGCATGTTATCTGAGCCCTTACCAATGCGTCTTCGGTATGGAAAATATCGGCATAAACTTTCTCGAGAGTCTCTCTTCCGAGATCGTTGTATCCGTATCCCGTGGTGCCGAGCATACATGCTTCGGAAACATTGTTCTTTTGCATTGCATCGATGACCTTAAGCTGATTGATCTCCGCAAGTTCGTCTATTTTATCAAATCTGGTTTTTAATGATCTTAAGATCTCGTCACAGAAAGCATATACTTCTTCGCTTATGCCGAGTTCTTTATAAATATTATGCATAAATGTCTTTCTCCTTAAGGATTGTAAGTATTGTTTGTGTCATCTCATCAAGAGTCATCTTATCTTTTTCAAGAAAGATCGCATCTTTTTCTCTTTTAAAGAAAGTAACCTGTCTTTTGGCGTAATGACGGGAGTTCTGTTTTATAAGATATACGGCTCTGTCGAAATCATATTCTCCGTTTAGATAATCTATGATCTCTTTATAGCCTATCGCGTTATACAAGCCCGACTGAGACGAAGGAGAATATCTTGAAACAAGGTCTTTAACTTCATCAAGCAGACCGTTCTCAAGCATTATATCCACTCTTTTATCTATGGTTTCGTATAACGAAGCTCTGTCTCTGTTGATCACAAAATAAGCAAGATTGTAAGGCGATTCTTTTGCCTGCTGTTCTTTATTGTGTTCCGATATCTTTTTACCGTGAACTTCATAAAACTCTATCGCACGGATCACTCTTTTGATATTCTGCTTCGGAATGATCAGCGTCGATTCGGGATCGATGCTTTTTAATCGTTCGAACAAAGCATCTTCGCCGTTTTCTTCATAGAATTTTGTTATCTCTTCACGTTTGTTGTTTTCTTCTTCTGATGTAAAATCTATATCTCTTGTAACTGCCTGGATATAAAAGCCGGTACCTCCTGCGATGATCGGGATATGACCGTTAGCATATATCTCATCCATGGCCTTTAAGGCAAGATTTTGAAAAGTTAAGGCATCGCATGATTCATCGGGGTTTAAAACATCGATAAGATGATGCTTTATGCCTTCCATCTCATCTTCCTGAATCTTTGCGGTGCCTACATCCATGTATTTATATACCTGCATTGAATCGGCGGAGATTATCTCTCCGCCGATTATCTTTGCAATATTTACAGCCAAAGCGCTTTTTCCTGTAGCGGTAGCTCCCGCTATTACTATCAAAGGCTTTTTCATTAAACTATCCTTTTAAACATTTTTTCAAGATCAGTCTTGGTAATTCTGATAAGTGTGGGTCTTCCGTGAGGACACTGGTAAGGATTCTTTAATGTAAGCATATATTCGATAAGTTTCTTACATTCTTCCTTACTGATCTTCTGGTTACCCTTGATTGCAGCTTTACATGCTCTTGTGGCAATTCTGGTCTCGATGATATCAATATGCAAAGCAGGCGATACATTGATAAGTTCGGATAAGATGTCAAGGAAAAGACTCTTTGCATCGGAACCGAAAAGATCGGTAGGTATTCCGCGGATAAAGAGATCCCTGTCACCGAAGTCGTTTATGATGAATCCGAATTTCTCAAACTCTTTCTTGTAACGAAGATATACATCCATCTCGGTCTTGCTTAAGTTAACGACCTGAGAAAGCATAAGAGTCTGGGTTTCAATCTTGTTCTCCCTGAACTTCTCCATGAACTTCTCGTAAAGCACCTTTTCATGTGCTGCATGCTGATCCATGATCAGGAGTTCGTTTTCAACAAGTATGAGCCAGTATGTATCAAATATCTGATCGAGGATCGTGAATTTTGATAATTTTGATGTATCGAAAGTCTTATCGGTAAAGAGAACACTCTGTGTCTCTTTGACTTTGACCTCTCTCTTGCCTGCACCCTTGAATCTGTCGACTTTCTTGAAAAGACTGTCAACGTTTTCTTTGATGGGCGAAGCAACTTCCTCGTCTTCATCCTTATCGAAGTCTTTGACACGGAAACTGAACTTTGATTCTTTCTTTGGTTCGCTTATGTCTGACTTGATAGGAGTTATATCATCGTTTAATACAGAAAACTTCTTATCTGCATCTTTTAATCTGTCTTTATCTCTTTCGTCCGAGAGCTCACCGATCTTCTCGATGATATCTACTTTCTTTTCAAGATCGAAATCGTTGAAGGTATCATTTTCTTCATTGTCAAAATCTACAAACGTATTCTCGGGAATGTCTTCAAACTTAACGATCATTCCGGAATTTTCTTTTTCGATCTCACCCTGATCTTTATTTTCGATGGAATTAAGCCATTCTTCGAATAATTTAGCGGGTTCTTCGGCAGGCTTGACTTCTTCGGGTGCGACTGTTTCAGCTTCAGCTGTTTCTTCTTTAATTTCAGCAGGAGCAGGAACTTCTTCGACTGTTTCCTTTATCTCTTCTTCGGCTTCTTTAGGAACTTCTTTCTTAAATAAAGCCGAACCGTGAGCATGAGGTTCACTGTTTGCTTCTTCTTTTACAACATTCTCGGAAGCAACTCTGTTCTTAAGCAAAGCGGATCCTCTTGTGCCGTTTGTATCGATATAATCTTCGGGCTTTTCAACATGACCGCCCGCTCTGTTCTTAAGCAATACTGACCCCTGTGAAGAAGAATCGTATTCGCCGAGTTCTTCAAAAGTCTTCTCACCTTCAACGGAATCAGAGAAAGATACCGCTTTGTTAAACTTAGGCTCATTTGCATTAGCGGAAACTGTGTTTGCCGCAACAGCAGTACTCTTAGGAGCTTCTGCAGTAGTATCGTTTCTTAAGAAGTCATAGAGGTCGTCTGATTTGTTAATGATCTTTGCTTCAGGAACTTCTGCTTTAACAGGCTCTTCGATCACGGGAGCTGATGAAACAGGCGAAGCTTCTTCTTTTGCAACTTCTTCGTCGTCATCAACATCATTCTTCATACGCTCTTCAAACTTATCGTATTTGGATTTGTATGAAATGGTCGTGACATGATTCATAAATTCATTGTTGGGTTTATCGGAATTTTCCTTTTCTTCAAAATCAACACTGAATTCTTTTGATTTATCAAGATCAGCATTAGGATCCTTAAGTGTAGAATCCTTGCCTTTCTGGATAACATGATCGCCCTTATCCATCATAAGCTGTTTTTCAAAAGGCTCGGGAGCACGTTCTAAGGGCTTTTCCTCTTCCTTTATCTTAAACGCATTGGGAATAAGTTCATTATCGGAAAGAGCTTTGCTTACTGTCTTGCTTAAGATCTCAACAAGGAATTCTCCGTTTGTTATACGAACTTCACTCTTAGCGGGATGAACGTTTACATCGATCCCGAAAGGATCAAGTTCGACAAAAAGCACAACAAAAGGAAATCTGTGCTGCATAAGATAATTTCTGTAGCCTTCTTCGATACCTCTTGTTATCGCTTCGTTCTTTACATATCTGCCGTTAATAAAATAATTCTCTCCGGATCTTGAAGGACGGCTCGCATCGGGTATTGTGATAAATCCATAGATCTTTATGAAATCATCTTCGTAATCCACGGGAATAAGTGCATCATGGATCTCTTTTCCGAAGATCCTGAAAATAACGTCTTTAAGATTACCCGATCCGTTGGTCTGGATCTTTACCTGTCCGTTAACAAGGAGCTGGAAAGAAACGGAAGGATTGGACAAAACCAGTTCTTCCATGAGTTCAACTATTCTGGTTGCTTCGCTTGAAGGGGAATTTAAGAATTTCTTTCTTGCGGGAACATTGAAAAACAGATCCCTGACGATGATCGTTGTTCCGTCGGGTGCACCTGTTTTAAGCATTTCAATAACGCTTCCGCAGTCAAGGCTGACCTTGGTACCCATGATATCGTCTTTGGTCTTTGTTATCATTTCAGTATGAGAAACAGAAGCGATGCTCGCTAAAGCCTCACCTCTGAAACCCAAAGTATTTAAAAAGAATAAATCTTCACTTGAAACAATTTTGCTGGTAGCATGACGAAGAAACGCCGTAGGAACATCATCATAAGGGATGCCGCATCCGTCATCCGTTACTCTGATATATTCGATACCGCCGCCTTTGATCTCAACGGATATATGTGAAGCACCCGCATCGATGGCATTTTCAACCAGTTCTTTAACAACATTTACCGGTTTCTCGATTACTTCCCCCGCAGCAATCTTGTTAATAGTAAGATTATCAAGAATTCTGATCATAGTTTAATCCTATTTTTACACTTACATTGCAACCTGTATAAAGTATTTAACCCATCCAGAGGAGTCATATTCGAAACATCAATCTCCTCTAACTCTTTTATTATATCAGAATCTGACGTCATGTCCAATAAAGTTAATTGACCAAGATCAACTTCATCGTATTTTTGCGTCTTTTTTTTGCCGGGATTCATGTTCGGAGTCACGATATCCTGCATTTTATCGATAATATTGTTCTCGGAGAGCTGTTCGAGTATATCTTTTGCCCTCTCTATAACCATATCGGGTACACCCGCCAGTTTGGCAACCTGAATACCGTAACTTCTGTCGGTACCGCCTTTGATGATCTTACGGAGGAATATGATATTGTCTCCTTCTTCCTTTACAGCGATACAGTAATTGTTTACATTGGCAACTTTGCCTTCAAGTTCGGTCAGTTCATGATAATGTGTGGCAAAAAGTGTCTTTGCTCCAAGCAATTTCTGGTTTGCGATATGTTCGATGACTGCCCATGCTATCGAAAGACCGTCAAGCGTCGAAGTTCCTCTGCCGATCTCATCGAGTATAAGAAGCGAATCCTTGGTGGCATTTCTTAAGATATTCGATACTTCATTCATTTCGATCATGAATGTGGACTGGCCGCTTGCAAGATCATCCGAAGCTCCGACTCTTGTAAATATCCTGTCACATACACAGATACTTGCAGACTTGCAGGGAACAAAACTTCCGAGCTGTGCCATTAAAACTATGAGCGCCGTCTGTCTCATATATGTCGATTTACCGGCCATATTGGGACCCGTGATAACGGAAATATTATTCTTTTTGTTATCAAGTAATGTATCGTTCGGGATAAACTGATTATCGGGTATCATCTTTTCGACAACGGGATGACGGCCGTCTTTTATGTTTATCGTACCTTTATCATTGATCTCGGGACGAACATATCTGTTTGTTTCGGCAACGGATGCAAGTGAGCAGAAAACATCGATATATGCCAATGCCTTTGCCGTTTTCTGAATACGAAGAAGGTTCTCCTCGATATATACTCTTATTTCTTCAAAAAGATCGTATTCGAGAGAACATAATTTATCCTGTGCATTAAGGATGGTATCTTCGAGTTCTTTTAATTTTTCGGTCGTATATCTTTCTGCATTGCTTAAAGTCTGTTTTCTGATATATTCAGCCGGGACCATATCTATAAAAGATTTTGATACTTCAAGATAATAACCGAAAACTTTATTGTATTTAACTTTAAGGGTTTTGATGCCTGTTTTTTCTTTTTCTTCGGATTCAAGATTGGCAAGCCAGTTCTTGCCTTCCGATTTGGATTTTCTTAAATAATCCACGCCTTCGTTGTATCCGTCTTTTATGATCCCTCCTTCTCTTACGGAAAAAGGAGGATCTTCTTCGATTGCTTTATCTATCCTTTCAAAAATATCGATAAGAGGATCGATATCGTTATAAAGCTTTTCGATCAAAGGAACTTTACAGTCCATGATCGATTTTTTGATATGAGGGATCATTCTTAAAGATTCCCTGATCGCGATCATATCCTTCGGATTGATCGTTTTGTAACTTACTTTAGCAAGAAGTCTTTCGAGGTCGTAAATGGGATTTAAGCACTCTCTTATCTCTTCTCTGATGATTATCTCGTTAAAGAAATATTCGACAGCATCAAGACGTTCCTCGATCATATCTTTATTGACCAGAGGCTGCTGCGTCATGGTACGAAGGGTTCTTGCACCCATCGCGGTCTTAGTCTTGTCCAAAACCCAGAGAAGAGAGCCTCTCTTCTGCTTGTCACGCATCGTCTCGGTCAATTCAAGATTTCTTCTCGTTGCATTATCGATCACCATATAAACGCCGTTTGAAGTAGGATTAAGCTGCGTTATATGATTTAAGGGTATCATCTGGGTCTCATTAAGGTATGTTAAAAGAGAGCCTGCGGCAATGATGCCGAGCTCATAATCATCAAGACCCATTCCGACAAGAGAATGAACCTTAAAATGCTTAAGTATTGTTTTCTTGCATGAATTTTCTTCGAAATAATAATCATCGAGGCAAGAGATCTGAGTTCCCGTTTTGGTCTTTAATTCCTCGATATCAAGACCTGAAGAAAGAAACTGAGAATTACAGATTATCTCAGCGGGTTTGTATTTATAGATCTCATCAAAAAGATTTCTGATACCGGTAATCTCGGAAAGATAAAAGTCGCCTGTAGTAACATCGCAGATGGAAAATCCGATGTTGTTAAGATAGATAAAAACAGACATAAGATAATTGTTGCTGTTTTCATCAAGAGACATGGAATCGATGTTGGTACCGGGTGTTACGATCCTGGTAACTTCTCTTTTAACAAGACCCTTTGCGAGTTTGGGATCTTCGACCTGTTCGCAAATGGCAACTTTATATCCGTTTTCGATAAGTTTGGTTATATAAGGTTCAACGGAATGGAAAGGTACGCCGCACATGGGGGCCCTTTCTTCCAAACCGCAGTTTTTTCCGGTTAATGTTATCTCAAGAACTTTTGAAGCTGTTAAGGCATCATCAAAAAACATCTCGTAGAAATCGCCGAGACGATAAAAAAGAATGCAGTCTTTGTATTGTTCTTTTGTCTCAAGGTATTTTTGCATCATCGGTGAAAGATTTGCAATATTACCCGTAATCTCCTCAAATGACATAAAAGCTCCGTCTAGTCAGCAAGTTCTCCGAAATAATAAAAGCCTTTGCACTCGTTACATTTTACATTGACTATTTTGCCGATAAGTTCCTTACCGCCTTTAAAATGAACGATGGTATTGTTCTCGAGTCTGCCTGTGATAAGTGTTTCGTCCTGTTTGTTTACTTCTTCGCAAAGAACAGGCAAAGTCTGTCCCTGGATCTTTGTTACCTGTTTTCTTGCGGTTTCCTGAACGCATTCAAGCACTCTGTCGAACTGTTCCTTGACAAATTCTTCGTCAAGATGTTCCATATCTGCAGCAGGTGTTCCTGTACGTTTGGAATAGATAAAAGTAAAAGCGTTGTCGTATCCGACTTTCTTTATGACATCGATAGTATCGTCGACATCTTCCCTTGTTTCTGTGGGAAATCCGACGATGATGTCTGTTGTTATCGAAATATCGGGGATCTCACGTCTTATCTTTAATGCAAGTTCGAGATATTTTTCTTTGTCGTATACACGGTTCATCTTCTTTAAGATACGGCTTGAACCGGACTGTAAAGGAAGATGAATGTGATGGCATATCTTCTTAGAATTCTTTATGGTTTCTATAAGCTCATCGGAAAGATCCTTAGGATGAGAAGTCATGAATCTTATTCTTTCAAGACCTTCTATTTCCTCGACTCTCCTTAAAAGTTCAGAAAAGCTTATGGGATTCTCAAGATTCTTTCCGTATGAATTTACGTTCTGTCCGAGAAGCATGACTTCGATGACACCGTCTTTTACAAGACCTTTGATCTCTTCTATTATCTCATCGGCTTCCCTGCTTCGCTCTCTTCCCCTTACGTAAGGAACGATGCAGTATGTACAGAAATTATTGCATCCGAACATAATGTTAACGCCGGATTTGTAAGGGTATTTTCTGTCTACGGGAAGATGTTCGCAGATAACTTTTGTATCTTCCCAGCGGCTTACGATCGTATTGCCTTTTTTATAAAGGTTTGAATCATTATCGTCAAAATGAAAGTTATCGATGCCTTCGTAAACATAGTAAAGATATTCGGCGAATCTGTATATGTTATGCGTACCGAAGATAAGATCGACAAAACCGTAACTTTTGCAGATTTTATCAATAACGCATTCTTCCTGAGTCATACAGCCGCACATAACTATCTTCATTTCGGGATTATTCTTTTTGAATGTCGATAATCTTCCGAGTCTTCCGTATACTTTCTGATTGGCATTATCTCTTACCGAACATGTATTATAAACTGTCAGATCGGCGTTTTCGTCTTCGATAACAGTAAATCCGGCAGACTTCAAAATGCCGGAGATCTTTTCGGAATCCCTGGCATTCATCTGACACCCGAATGTTTCCACACATGCGGTAATGTCTCTTTTATTTTTTTCTTTTAATCCTTCGACAACTTTTTTAAGAAGCTCGAGGTAACTGTATTGTCTGTCGAGTTCTTCTCTATTGTCTCTGGTCTCAAAATCGTTCATTTATTATCCTCTGACCTGTCCGTTTCCGGTGATCGTATATTTGTATGAAGTGAGCTCATTAAGACCCATGGGTCCTCTTGCATGAAGTTTCTGAGTGGAAATTCCGATCTCTGCACCGAGTCCGAATTCGAAACCGTCTGTAAATCTTGTCGAAACATTATGATATACGCAAGCGGAATCAACACCCTTTAAGAACTTGTCCGCAGCTTCCTTATCATTTGTTACGATACAGTCGGAATGGCTCGTATTGTATTTATTGATATGAGCGATGGCTTCTTCAACGCTTGATACAGTCTTAACTGAAATGATGTAATCAAGGTACTCTTTTCCGAAATCTTCTTCGGTAGCATCTACACAGTCGATTATCTCTTTTGTATCTTTATCGCCTCTGATCTCAACATCTTTTTCTTTTAATTTAGCAGCGAGTTTGGGTAAAAGTGCCTCTCTTATATCCTTATGAACAACAAGGGATTCACATGCATTGCATACACCGATACGCTGAGTCTTTGCATTAAAGATTATATTGACCGCCATATCGATATCCGCATCTTTGTCTACGTATACATGACAGTTACCGCTGCCTGTTTCGATAACGGGGATAGTAGAATTATTTACAACGGCTTTGATAAGACCTGCACTTCCGCGAGGGATCAAAACATCAACGTATTCATTTAACTTCATGAATTCTCCGGCCGTTTCCCTGTCAGTCTTTTCGATAAGCTGAACTGCATTTTCATCAACATTTTCTTCTTTTAAAACGTCTCTGATGACTTTTGTGATAGCTATATTTGAATTGATGGCATCGGAACCGCCCTTTAAAATACAGACATTTCCCGATTTGAAAGTAAGAGAAAATGCATCTGCGGTAACATTGGGTCTTGATTCGTAAATAATTCCGATAACGCCCAGGGGAACACTTATCTTGGTGATGTGCATTCCGTTTGCAAGTGTCTTTTCAGAAAGTACTCTGTTTAAAGGATCCTCAAGAGAAGCAACCTGTCTTATGCCTTCAGCGATACCTTCGATCCTTTTTTCATCGATCATAAGTCTGTCAAGAAGACTGGCTTTCATGTTTTCGGATACGCCTTTATCGTAATCGATCTTATTCTGTGCTATTAAATAATCAGTGTTCTTTAAAAGTGCATCGGCAACTTTTAAAAGAACATCATTTCTTTTTTCTTCACTTAAAAGGCCTATTGTATATTTCGCGTTAACCGCGTTTTCACCAAGTGTTTTTAAATACATATTTTTATCCTCTTTATTCCTGATCGTTTCGAGATTTATGAAGCTCGCCGAGGTTAGTGATACTTCCGTCAGCTTCCTTTATATCGATGTTATCAAGCTGTGACTTAAGATTTGCTCTTATGTTTGCAACGTATTCCTGCCGAAGAGCTTTCTGTTCTTTTGCTTCTTCTTTGGTAAGTTCACGCGACTGTGACAAATGATACAATTCATTGATTCTCGAAATTAATTTATCTGTTTCCATATCTTTACTATTCTGTAAGCTTTTCTACAAAATCGACAAGTTCAAAATCTTCATCTTTGTCGGCAACAAAAAGCGTTCCGAATTCCCTTCCGTCCATGATCCTGTGAAGGATATGAATATCATCACTGTTGGCGATGATCATATCAGCACCTGATTTTGTAGCGATCTGTGCTGCATGGATCTTTGTATTCATGCCGCCGGTACCGACCGATGAACCGGTTTCGGATTTGCCCATTTCCATTATAGAATCATCGATCTTTTCTACAAGGCTTATGAATTCGGCATCGGGATTTGTACGTGGGTTATCGGAATAAAGTCCGTCGATGTCGGATAAAAGGATCAAAAGATCTGCATCGATCAGGGATGCAACGATAGCAGAAAGCGTGTCGTTATCACCGAATTTGATCTCGAATGTTGATACCGTATCGTTTTCGTTAACGATAGGGATAACTCCGAGACTTAAAAGTTCCTGGAATGTATTGTGAGTATTAAATCTGTTAAGGTCGTTTGTGATGGTATCTTTTGTCATAAGTACCTGGGAACAAACCTGATTGTACTCGGCAAATATCTTCTGATAAACCATCATGAGTCTTGCCTGACCAACCGAAGCGCATGCCTGCTTAACAGCGATAGAATGTTTTGCATCTTTGATATGAAGCACTCTCTGACCGACAGGAATAGCACCTGACGATACCAGAACGACATCTTTTCCGCTGTTTCTGATATTGCATAATTCTCTGACAAGAACTTCAAGTCTGTTGTAATCGATACCGCCCGTTTCAGGATGTGTAAGAGACGAAGATCCGATCTTTATTACAACTCTTTTCTTATCCTTGATAGCTTCTCTGAAATTCATATTAATCACCGTTTCTAAATGTATTTTTTTATTATCTGCTCGGCCACTTTCATTCCGTCGATAGCCGCAGATACTATTCCTCCGGCATATCCCGCACCTTCACCGCAGGGATATACGCCTTTTATATTACTTTCAAAATTTTCATCCCTTAAGATCTTTACGGGAGAAGAACTTCGGCATTCCGAAGCAACGATCAGAGGATTAACCTTTGAATAGCCTTTGATTATTTTATCATAAGCACACATCGCTTCAAAGAAATCTGTATTTATATGCTTTGGGAAAATGCCCGATAGATCTTTTTCAACGCATTTTCCTTTGATTCCGTTAATAAGCTCAGGATCTTTATCATCAATATCGATACCGGATTCAAATCCTTCGTTTTCAAAGAAATCCTTAAGATAACTTACAGGTATATTTCCTTCTCCTGTTTTACAGGTTTTTTCTTCGATCTCACGCTGAAGTTTCATTCCTGATAAACAATCCGACTCATCAAGATCTTCGCTCTTAATCTGAACGATAACCGCAGAATTCGCAAATAATGAATCTCTCTTATTATCACTCATGCCGTTAACACAGATCCTGCCTTTTTCGCTTGATGCGTTGACCACATATCCTCCCGGACACATGCAGAATGTATAAACGCCTCGATCTTTCCCCTGAAATGTCAGTTTATACGGCGACGGTTCAAGAGTCTCATAAATATCAGCGTAATCAGGACCGTACTGAGACTTATTTATAAATTCCTGACGATGTATCACCCTGTAACCCATTGCAAAAGGCTTGCATTCCATTTTGAGAATCTTTGAAAGATATTCAAAAGTATCTCTTGATGAATGGCCTGTGGCAAGTATCAGGTTATCGCAGCATAAAGTTTCTTCCTTACTGTCATTAGTATCCTTTATGACTACGGATATTTTATCGTTTTCCTTGTTCATAGAAACAAACTCTTTGGAAAACATGATCTCAGCACCGTTTATTAAAAGATACTCTCTTATATTTTTTATGACTTCTCTTAAAACATCCGTACCGATATGCGGCTTTGAATCGTATATGATGTCTTCAAAAGCCCCGTTTTCAACGAATGTTTTTAAAACATAATCTTTTCTTCCTTCACGGTCTTTAATGCCGGTATTTAGTTTGCCGTCTGAAAACGTACCGGCACCGCCTTCTCCGAACTGAACGTTGGAATTTGTATCAAGCTTTCCTGTATTCCAGAATTCCTCAACATCCTTTGTTCTTTCTTCCACACATTTACCCCTGTCCAGAAGAACTACTTTTAAACCTGCATTAACAAGTGTAATTGCGGCAAAAAGTCCTGCAGGACCCATTCCAGCAATGATGCATTTTTTATCTTTATATGCATCGTTTACGGAAGGTATTTTATATTCAGATCTTTCGTATTTTTCAATGTTCGGAAATTTCTTTGATAATCCGGTTTCTTCTTTTTCATCCGTATTGAGGCAGACGGAATAAATATATTTGATATCGCTTTTATCTCTTGCATCAAGTGATTTCTTTAATATCGAAAAATCCTTAATGCCGGAAATATTGTATTTTTTGCAGACAAATTCCGATAAATTGATATTCTTTTTTGCACTGATTTTAATTGAATCTATTTTTATCATAAACGAATCGTCTTTGTAAATATCAACTTAACTTAATCAATCTTTGTAAATTCCAACTTTTCTTAAAAACGAATAGATCTTTGAACCGAACGGGATCAGGGAAAGATCGTATTCGTTAACACCCTTAAGCAGGATGAGTGATGTAAAGTATATGATCACGGCAAGGAACATTGCTATAAAAAGTGCGATCCTGAAATCGATGATCTTCGAGAACAGGAAATATGCAAGAAAAGTAAATACTCCCATGATTACTGATGATATTAAAGGAATAAGGAATGTCTGTTTTAATTCCTGTTTGTATGCAATGGTCCTGTAGATCGCAAGATGATTGAGTACGCTTACGAATACGGCAAACAAAAGGTTTGCGATGACTACCGAATGGATTCCCCATTTGAATACCTTAAGCATGAGCAAAAGCGCAAGGAAATGAAGAACAAAAGCTATAAGGGAATTAAGAACAGGTGTCTTTAACTTGTTAAGTCCCTGCAGGATACCGTTTCCGAGGGTTGAAAGCGAGAAAAATATTACGCTGATCGAACCATAAGCAAGCATAACGGCTGCAAGATCGATCTCGCCCTTAAACAAAAGCGAAATGATCGGTTTTCCGAGAATCGCAAGTCCGAATGCAGCAGGGATCGAAATGATCATGGTAACCCTTATTACCGTAGCCATCTTGCTTCTTGCGGAAACATAATCTTTATTTTCAATACTTCCCGTAAGTGAAGGGATGATAGCCGAACACATGGCATTTGCCAAAGCGATCGGAAGCGTGATCATAAGCTTGTATTTACCGGAATAAACTCCCCAGTAAAATGATTTAACGCTCTCCTCTCCGATCTTTATCATATGGTGGTTGTAAACCGACTGATCGATAACACCGCAGATATTGTACATTACGGAGCAAAGGATCATTGGGATCGCAGTTCTTGCGATAAGGATCAGAACATCCAGGAATGTATCCTTATTTTTTGATGTATCCGTAAGGATCCTTTTATCTATAGCATTCTTGTTATGCAGATAGAAATAGATCATCAAAAGCAGTCCGCTTAATGCACCGACACCGCAGCCGATAGTCGCACCTGCGGCACCGAGAGCTGATGCATAGTTCTCATTCATCATGAGGTTGCCGTATTTTGTACCGACACCGAATAAAAGCTTTGCTGCAGAAAGAGATACGATAACAAGTATTATCTGCTCAACAAGCTGGGATGCTGCAGTAAAATGCATTACACCGAGGCCCTGGAAATAACCTCTGAATACAGCCATTAAAGCTACAACAAATATGGTCGGAGCAAGTACCCGCATTGCCATGGTACTCATAGCTTCACCCATTACGGTCGTTGCAAAGAAATCGGCAAAGATAAATACAACAAGGCTGAAAATACCACCCGATATAACAGCAAACAAAAGTGCTCCTTTGAACACTTTCTGCATTTTCTTGTACTGTCCTCTGGTCTGTCTCTGAGCTATAAGCTTACTTACTGCAGAAGGAAGACTGTAAGAGGAAAGGATCAGTATGATCGAATAGAATTCATAAGCTGCGGCATAATATCCGTTTCCTATATCTCCTATGATATTTGTAAGTGGTACTCTTCTCGCAATACCGATGATTCTGCAGAGAATGCCGGCGATGGCAAGTATCGAACCCTGAACCACCAGACCTTTGGCAATCTTTTTCTTTTCAGCCATATAAAAATCCTTATGCCTTATTTATGATAAGGCTCGTTATTGATTATTTTAAATGCTCTGTAAATCTGTTCGAGCAGGATTACCCTCATCAGCTGATGAGGAAAAGTCATATCGGAAAAAGACAATTTGGCATTGCTTAAATCCTTTATCTTATCGGAAAGTCCTAAAGAACCTCCTATAATAAAACAGATGCTGCTCTGTCCTTTAATGCAAAGATCATTAAGGTTTTTGGAAAAAGATACCGAATCGTATTTCTTTCCTTCGATCTCAAGCGTAAAAACATAAGAATTCGAGGGGATCTTTTTAAGGATCCTTTCACCTTCTTTATCTTTTATATTGCTTTCCTGAACGGGACTCAAATTCTGGCCCGCTTCTTCATCATCGACCTCAATGATATTTAATTTGCAAAATTTTGAAAGCCGTTTCGAATATTCACAAACGGCTTCCCTGTAAAATTTCTCTTTAATTTTTCCGACGCATATTACGGTTATATTCATTCAAAAATATCCCCATAGTATTTATCGATGTAAAGATCGGCAAGACTGTCGCTCACTTCGGGATAGTTCTGTGAAATGAGGAACTTTATCTTCGCATTTCTCTTAAAGAAATTGGTCTGTTCGTCTTCCGTTATCTCAAGATCGGAATCGATGAATTGTTTGGTAATGGTTGCTTTAAACCAGTTCTCGAATTCTTCGATCTCTTTATTCTCCGTATTGGCATCAACTTTAAGAGACTTGTAAGTAACCAGAGAGTTGATACCGAAATACACAAACATTCCGAAGAATAAGAATAAGATACCGTCGATAATGTATGAAACAAGTCCGTTAACCTTAAAAGGAAATACGCCGAGCATAAGAAGAGCTATAAATGTACATCCGAGAAGTCCCATTATAAGAAGCATGATACCGGATGATTTGTATTCGCCGGCTTTGTCTTTTTTTGAAACAAACTCGTCTTCCTTTTTCTCGGCCATTCTCTGACGCATCATCTCAGCCTTGATCTTTTCGATCTGCTCGGGAGAAGGTTCTTTTGCATTTCTCTCATAAGCAGGAACCACATCGTCTGAAATTTCTACAGTATTTATATCATTTTCGGAATCCATAACCTCGGCATCTGCAAGTCTTGAATAATCTTCAAAACTCATGAAATATGAAGAATCGGGAACGTCCGCAGGCTTCTGTTTTCCGTCAAGTGATGCTACAAGAGGGACTTTACAGTCCGCACACATCGTAAAGCCCTCTCTGTATTCTGATTTGCATTTAGGACAAAAAGGCATTTTAGTTTCCTTTCGAGCTTAAATATTCATCGATACCTTTTGCTGCCGTTCTTCCTGCACCCATAGCAAGGATAACGGTAGCTGCACCTGTAACCGCATCGCCGCCGGCAAATACGCCGTCTTTGGAAGTTTCACCGTTTTCTTCCTTAACAACGATACATTTTCTTCTGTTGATCTCAAGTCCCTTTGTTGTGGAAGAGATCAAAGGATTGGGAGAAGTACCGAGTGACATGATTACCGCATCACATTCGATCTCGAATTCGGATCCGGGAACTTCAACGGGGCTTCTTCTTCCGCTTTCATCAGGCTCACCGAGTTCCATTCTGATACATTTGATACCTGATACCCATCCGTTTTCATCACTTAAGATCTCAACGGGATTTGTCAAAAGATTGAAGATGATTCCTTCTTCTTTTGCATGATGTACTTCTTCAACTCTGGCAGGAAGTTCTTCTTCACTTCTTCTGTAAACGATATGAACTTCGCTTCCAAGTCTTAAAGCTGTTCTTGCAGCATCCATTGCAACGTTACCACCGCCTACTACAACAACTTTCTTACCGATCATGATAGGCGTTTCGGATTCTTTG
>JAEEGK010003356.1_pt1 | contig 39928 bp, 33 predicted proteins | sample 8958771 | NCBI WGS metagenome assembly JAEEGK01 (sample SAMN16246547, study PRJNA631951) | gut metagenome | biome: gut microbiome; feature: rumen; material: SC-attached | host: Bos | place: Iran: Karaj | collected 2018-10
TAGTAAAGAAGGCCGCCTAAACAACAAAAAACGTCCCTCGCGGGCGTTTTTTGATGAATAATTCCTGTGGTGAACGTTGCAGAGAACTTATTGATGCAGCAGACGAGATAACGCGCCGCCTCTATAATGTGATTGATTGGATGTTTGACCATCCGGAATACAACCCTAAGACAAAGGTCATACCGAAGAAGGACTACCCTGTTTTAGTAGATGTTACATTCTGATCAGGAATCACAAGGAAATGAACATTGAACCAATGTAAAGGAACAACTTATTCCTACAATGTCAATGATATAATTGAAGACAATAATTATGGCGTATTACGATGACGAAACAAATATCCTAAAGGACTTCCGCGAATGCAGAGATGAAGACTTATGCCCACTAGATAAAAAGACCACGGAATTACTACAAAGGATTCAAGATGAAAAAGCGTGGCACCACTCAAACCGAAAGTCCGATCCACCCCCTGATTTTTACTCCGACAGATATAAACTAATGATGGAAGTTATGAGAGTCGACGATCATGCTTTTATGAATGGTAAAGGCAAGATAATTAATCCTCATATCAAGAAAGAAAACGAAACGTATAGAGATATTCGGAGCTTTCTTAACAAACATGGAGTTTCTTTCTCTGGCGACATAATTGTTAATACACTGACAGATTTACCTACGGAAGAAGACCATAACTACGATAAATACGTAGCGAATTTCAAAAGAGTGATAGAAAAACATAATTCAAGCTATGATTTATACGCGAATAATCATAAAGGATATAAACTTGTTTACTTTATACTGGACGAATCATCGCCTTACATGCAGGTTAGCAGCCCAGACGATAAAATAGCCGTCGTTGGGAAAGCAGTCGAAGCAAGGCTGCACCTACCTTTCCTAGACAAGGCATTTATCGATACCTTAGCAGCATCAAAAGCAGATTATTTCGTATGGTATATGCCGTATAAACATTTTAAATCCAAAGAAATGGTTAGATTACCGCAAGCTGTTATTTACTCAAAAGATATTTTGGGCGCGATAACAATTCAGAAATACGATCGTGAACTTTTGTCTAGTATTGAGATATAAGACAGAAAAATATTACCGCTAGCACGCAAGCGGTAAAAATTAGAATTAACAGATAAGAAATCCATTCCGGTCCACTTGTTTACAAGTGGATATTTTTATGAAAAAAGTACTGCTCAGCCGCTTGTTTACAAGCGGTGATTACGAGAGTGGCACCGATTATTTACAGTCGGTGAATTATAGCCAGATTACGAAATAAACCAAGAAAAAAGTACTGCTCAACCGCTTGTACACAAGCGGTGCTTACAGGGGTGGCACCGATTGTACACAATCGGTGAAATATAGCCAAATTGCACAATAAAACCAAAATAAAGCAATATTCCACTATCCACTACGACACAAGTGGAAGTCTGACGGATTTTATCATTTTAGGCCTATTGAAACTTGTGGAAAACTATGGTGAAATAGTTGCCTCAAAAGCACTAGAACTTGCCACGAATGTTATAATTAATAGTAGAAATATTTATAATCCTTCCGGAGGAAACTATGATCAATTACGGCGAACTTGATAAAGTTATAGCTAACTATAAACCTTATTTCTTGGAGCATTTCAAGAAAGACGAAGAATTCAAGTGGCAAGCCGTTAAATGGTTTCAGGAGCATTGGGATATAAATGCACAGAACTTCGGAGAAATGTTCAAAGAAGCTACAGATAAATGTTTTAATCTTCTATCTTCAGCGCATCGCTTTCCAAAAGCAATGATCGAAGAGTTAGCTGCAGAAACGGAACCGGAAGCCGTTCGCAATATGTTTGTCGTCCTTTTTGACGAAAGCCGCAATTTGACTGACAGAGTTAATTACTTTATCGAGGAAGCCGAGCGCCTACGCTCTACGTATGGAGCAGATAAGTGGATTAACCATTTCCAAGACCAAAATTCTATTAGCACCTACCTTTGGTTAATGTACCCAGATAAATACTATATTTACAAGTTTACAGAATGTAAGAGAGTTGCCGAAGTGCTGAAAAGCGATTATATTCCTAAGGCCGGAGATCCAGTAAATTTGGAAAAATCCATCGAGCTATATAATGAGATTGCGCAAAAACTACGTGAGGATCCAGAATTACGTCAACTACTAGACGAAAATTTAGCTGAAGATTCTTATCCAGATCCACAACTTATTACCCTTACTATCGACGTTGTTTTCTTCATTAAGACCTATTTGAAGCAAGAAGAGCCGGGATGGTGGCCGAGTAAAGAAGAATACGATCCGGGTATCTCAGTAGAAGAATGGGTTAGTATTCTCAATAACCCGGAGATTTTTCCGGATGCAAGCTTAGCTTTAGTAGCCCGTTTTAAGGATTTTGGTGGCGAGGCGACATGCAAGCAGATTGCCGACAAATACGGCGATACTGCACAGCATTACAATATGCTCACAACGCACACCTGTGAAAGAATTATCAATAATACTAACGTCAATAAACCTACTTTTCCTGATGGGAGCAGCAACTTCTTCCCAGTTATCTTCTACGGGAAAGCTGCGGAAAGTGACGAACCGGGTTCCTACAAATGGAAACTCCGCGAAGAGATAAGCGAAGCACTAGATAAAATCGACTTGAGTCGCATCTCGTTATATGAAAAGAGCGAAGAAGGTAATAGCGAAAAACGTTATTGGTGGCTAGTTGCCAATCCTAAGATATGGTCCGTTTCCGAATGGGCAGTTGGTAGCACTCAGACGTATACCGTAGTCAATGAAAATGGTAATCCAAGGCAAATCCCCGCCAACTTCAGAGATGCAAAGAAAGGCGATATTGTTTTTTGCTATGAATCAAGACCTACAATGCAGCTTATTTCTATGGCAAAGGTCTCTAAGGAATCTGACGGCAAAGAAATAGAATTTGAAAAAATTGAGCAATTCGTAAATCCAATTTCTTACGAAGACTTTAAAGATATACCAGAGCTAAAAGAGATGCAATCACTTAAGCAACATCAAGGCTCACTGTTCAAAGTAACAAATGATGAGGCCGAAGTTCTATTAGATCTCATTCGCGAGGATAATCCGGTTAAGTCAGTTGAGGAAAAGAAATACCGAAAATACGACCGAGACGATTTCCTAGCCGAAGTATACATGGATGGCGAAGATTATGACGACTTAAAGAGCATGCTTCTCTACAAGAAAAATATCATCCTCCAGGGTGCGCCGGGCGTAGGAAAAACGTTTGTCGCAGAAAAGCTTGCTTACTCGATTATGGGCGAAGTAAACCCTAACCGTATCGGCTTTGTTCAATTCCACCAAAACTATTCGTACGAAGATTTCGTGATGGGTTATAAGCCGACAGAGAATGGCGGTTTTAGGCTCCAGAACGGCGTATTTTACAAGTTCTGTATAGAAGCAGCAAATAACCCAGATCAGAAGTTTTTCTTCATTATCGACGAAATTAACCGCGGTAACCTAAGCAAGATTTTCGGCGAGCTATTGATGGCGATCGAGAGCGACTATCGCGGCAAGAAAGTCACGCTTGCATATTCGCCAGACAAGCAATTCAGCGTGCCAAAAAATGTCTATATTATCGGCATGATGAATACGGCTGATAGAAGCTTGGCGCTAATCGACTATGCTCTACGCCGACGCTTCAATTTCAAAGAACTCAAACCAGCCTTTGAAACAAAGAGTTTTTCAGACTATTGCGCAAGAGCACACAATGAGTTGTTCGACTTAGTAATTAAGCGAATGATTGAACTTAATGAAGAGATTCGTAAAGACGATTCCCTTGGAAGCGGTTTTTGTATAGGTCACAGCTACTTCTGCAATCAAAGCGAAGTGACTACAGAATGGCTAAAAGACGTAATCTATCACGCCATCCTGCCAACACTCTCCGAGTATTGGTTTGACGATAAAGCAAAATATGAAAAATGGGAAGGTATCCTAACGAGCGTATTCAATGATTGATAAGAAAACCATCATCATTCGAAATGTTTACTACATGCTCGCTTATGCGTTCCAGGTTTTGAAGCAGACAAATTATAAGAAAATAGAAACCGAACCATTCGAGAACGTGCAGGACCTTTTTGCGTCAATTATTCATATAGGCGTCTCGCAACAATTAAAACGCGGGTTGCATAAGGAATACATTCTAAAAGATGAAGACTTGAAGGTATTGCGCGGAAAGTTAGATCTAACAAACACAATTAAGCTACGCGCGAAAAACGATATCCAAACATTGAATTGCGAGCATGACGAATTATCGGTTGATAACGTATTCAATCGAATCATTAAGACAACTCTGCTTAACTTGACAAAAGAAAAAAGCGTAAAGCGCGAAACACGACTAAAACTACGTAGTATTTTACGCTTCTTTGGTGAAGTAAGCGATATAAATCTTTCGGACGTAAAATGGCCACAGCTAAGATTCCAAAGGAATAATAAGTCCTATGAGATGCTTCTAAATATTTGTTATTTCGTATATACAGAGTCAATCATGTCTCATAATAGCGGCAATAAGAAAGTTATGGCATTCTCCGATGACAATATGGCGAAAGTTTACGAAAAGTTCATCCTGGAATACTACAAGCAGCATCACCGTAAACTCTCAGCAAATGCGGCAGAAATTAAATGGAACTTAGACGAAGACTTTGCAGATCCGGTTATCAAGTTTTTACCAAAGATGCAATCAGACATCACGCTACGCTATAATGGCTTAACTTTGATTATCGACGCAAAATACTATTCGAAGAATATGCAGCAACAGTTCGACAAGAACACCTTAATAAATGGTAACTTATATCAAATTTACACCTACGTTAAAAACGAAGACAAAACAAATAGTGGTAAAGTAGCTGGCATGCTACTCTACGCCAAAACCGATAGTGACATTGTTCCGAGTGCCGACTTCTCTACTGGCGTAAATAGAATATCTGTGAAAACCTTGAACCTGGATGCTAATTTTGACGAAATAAAACAACAGCTCGACAAAATTGCTGACGATTATTTTTACAAAGACGCCATTAAACAAGGAGCAACAATATGAAAACAGTAGTAGCCGCACTAATAGAAAAGGACGGACGATTCTTTTTGGCAAAACGTTCAACTGGCAACCAGGAAGTGTTTGGTGCATGGGAATTCCCTGGCGGAAAAGTCGAAGAAGGCGAATCGGACGAAGCCGCACTAGAACGTGAGATTCTCGAAGAATTCAATACAGTGGTTTCTATTGGAGAAAAAATTGCAGAAACACCAATAGATAATGAGCTAATTCTTAAACTTTATAAATGCACCCACCGCCTAGGTAATTACGTTCTACGCGATCATTCCGAATCGGCCTGGGTAGATAAATTGGAGGATATGTATCAATTCGGCCTAGCGCCAGCAGATAAACGGCTTCTGAGCCAAATCTGCCCAAGGAAAGACGATTCGAGAAAGCCTAGCTTCGGCGAACTAGTCAAAGGTCAGTCTTACGAAAACGCAGATCTACAAAGAATCTTCTTAGTATCCGGCCAAGGTGGGATGCGCAAGTCTAATCGTGCAAATTGTCTCGTGCTTATTTCAAAGCATAATTCCGATAACCCATACGACGACAAGTGGAATGGCGACCATTTCGAATATACCGGAATGGGCATGAATGGCGATCAATCGGTTGATTATATGCAAAATAAAACTCTTGCAGAATCTAATACTAATGGAGTGACAGTTTACCTGTTTGAGTCATTCGCAAACAACGATTATATTTACCGAGGAATAGTAAAACTTGATGGCGAACCATACTACGAAGTCCAAGAAGACGAGGCCGGAAAGAAACGTAAAGTAGTCAAGTTTTCTCTCAAGCTCATCGATTAACCAGATTGGTTACTATCGTTGGCTGATCGAAAAAATATGTTATAATATGGACAGTATGGACGAAAAAGTTTCTATTTTTCGCGACGGAATATTTGCGCTTAGAACAAGACGCTTTGGCACTGTTGCAGAAATAATGATTAAGCATCTTTACGATCTAGACGAATCTGGATCGCTCGCTTTTGACAAGAAAAACAGAAATTCGAATGAACGCGTAGAGGTAAAGTTTTCTACCGTCATGCGCGAGAACGATGATAAAATTCGTGACGAAAACGTAATAGACCAGTGCACAAAAGCAAATCTTGCCAACCGCGCGCTCTCCATGGAAGATGCAAAAAGAGCCTGTTTTGATTGTAATATCCAGCAAGTAAAGCGTAAGGAGTTCGACGTTTTATATTATGGGCTCTTTTATGCAGACAAGATTGAAATATTTAAAATGACTTCTGAGCAAGTGCTTAGCTGTCCTGGGTATTCAGACAAACAGCATAGGGGCAATGAGGGTGAGGGGCAATTTCATCTCAATCAAGATAATATTAAGTACCATAGAGATCACTATCTACAGAAAGTAATCAGCTACGAAGAGCTCTACGAACTCTTTTCTTCTCTAAAATAAAAACCTATTCTTATCATTAACTGATAATCTTATAGTTTCAATTTCCTGATCATTCAGGCAGAATATTTTGCCCACCTCATTATTAAGCTCTACATATTTATCATCTATACCCGAATCGGCGTCCATGAGCTCATTCACTATGCCAATAATTTTCTGTTGTACGTCACTATTGACTTTTGGTAAAGGGATGGACTCGATGTGCTCTCTTAGCACCTTTATTGAATTATACTTTTTCGCGAAAATAAATTGAGCAATATCAGAATTCAATATTCCTAAAATATATTTAGTTTCCATCTCGTCTATATGTGGAACAACTATATTGCAGCTATTTAAAGTCAAAGTCTGCTTATTGTCGTACGCAAATACCAATTGATTGCAGATGAAACGATAAATCAATTTTTCTTCTGCTCGATATCTATCTACTGGCGCCACCTGCTGGAAACTTTCTGGTTTAAAGTCAATATATTTAGAGGCTTCTTTTATGCGAAACTTACATATATCTAGTCCTCGCAAAACCGGTTCACTGCCGACGCGCCGATCGTCAAAAACGTATTTTTTATTGTCGCCAGTGACTATCCCTAGAGCAAAGTCCGCTTTGCCGCGAAGCAAATCGTGATTTACGCTGAATATTTTCTCAATTAAAGTATATTCTTCGTCTGAAGCATTAAATGAAAAATCGCCCGAGTCTATTACTCGCTCTTTCCCGATAATAAACGATTTGCCCGTATCGTCGAAAATAATATTGGCACCCATAGCGGTCATTCGTTTATCACTTCTTTTAAGTCGTAATATAATGGACGGGCACTGGACGCCATCAAAAACATTACCCATATATTCAATAGTTTTTAACTCAGTCGAGTCGATTATAATATTGCGTATCCCAGAATGTGCCTTCACATTTAGAATTGATTCCGGTAAAACGAAGGATAAAATACCGCCAGCTGATAAATCCGCTATTGCTTTTTCAACAAAAACTGCGTATGATTCCGTTCTGCGCCCTGCCGATTTGTATATTTTACATAGTGCGTTATTCGTATCCTTATCAAAATCAAAGCCCCATGGCGGATTCCCCAAAATACAATCATATTCTTTCTTTGGAAAATCTAACAAATAGTCGGAAACGCGAATATTATTCTTAATAATATCGCTACCAATATCTGTATACCTTAGCGACATATTGATGCGAGCTAATGACACAGCAATCGGATCGATATCGACCGCATTTATATTTGTCATCTCTACCTGCTTCGGAACATGCAGCAAGAAATTGCCTGTACCGCAACACGGATCCAGTACTGAACTATCCTTTGATAACGTGAGTCCGCCAACGAGTTTTTCTACGACATGATTAGGTGTATAGTAAGATCCTTGTGATTTGCGTTTGCCAATATTCGAAAGCGATATATATATAAGACCAAGAACATCCTCACCTTCTTCATAATCAAGCGGCTGGACGGCAAGTAGATTGTTTGCTAAATATTTGTTTAGTATTTCACTTTTTGATTTATTAGTAATATCGAGTATTAATTCATCGACATCTCCAAACGAGATTTTGCTTCTCAAGAAATCCTCTACTGGATTTTTACAATCAATTCCAAAACGACTACTAGCTAGTTGTATGGCAGATACGGTAAGAATTATTTTCAAATCTTCTTCCGTAATACTATTATGGCCCGACAATTGTTCAATTAAGGAAGATACCTTGTCTAAATTTGAACACGATTCCGAAACATAGGATCGGTAAAGCATATTACCGCTAACGTGTTTTTTGTTGCGCCTACTCTTCAGGCGATTACCATCATTTTTAATCTCTTCTAATAGTGTTGAGATGTATTCAGGAGAAAAAAGCGGTTTCTTCTTCACGACGCTAGTAGGTATTATTTTGCCAAGTTTAATCCAGTTTCTTCCCGTAGCTATAGATATTGATAGTTTGCTGCATAAATCTTCTAACGAAATATAGCCTTCAATATTAAGATCACATAGCCTATTATCTGAAGGTTTCGCTGCGGAACCTGGTATTATCCAAACCCCACCTACTTTTTGAGATCCATCAATCCTGCCCAAGTCACAAAGAACCTGCACTCTACGCTCTGATATACCAAACTTTTTGCCCGCTTCTTTTGTTGACATATAATCCATTATTGTTATCCTGTTTATGTATATAATTATATTCGTCAGAACGAATAATGCAAGTATTAATGATTATCATTATGTTTATATCTCATTATTGCCTCTATCACCCCACACTCCGGACAAATCTCTGTCTCGTTATCCACGCGAGACAAAGCCGGATATTCCGTGAATTCTTTGCCGCATTTCGGACAACGCTGAATCTCAAATATCTTACGCGTAACACTTTCATGCAGTAAATCTAAATCATCGCGCAAAAGATCCATATCGTCATAACGTTTGGCGTCGGCAAGAAACGACGAATACTTTTGACACGGTTCAAGCTTCTTCCCGTCCGTGCCATATTCCCCGACATAATACCAAATGTCTTTGTCATGTATTACGCCAATAACGTATTCGCAAATACCAATATTACTCATAATTACTCCTTATCCCCTGCGAAGACCTTTTATGAAATTACAAGGTACGCACCCATTTTCGAATCACTTAATTGCGGCAATCCTCGCAGGGTTGTCGTATTTTAGCTTGGTTCGAACTTTTCTTCAACCAGTACAAATTGCTTATGCTTGCGTTATTGAACCACCGGCATATAATAGTAGCTAACGAAAAGGTTGCGCTCAGTGTTAAAGATTAACGACTGTAACGTTGATTAATTAGCTCAATAACGAAAAACACCTCAATTTACTACAAGGTAAGGTCGCCCAGAAAGCGATTAGACTTCTGTAGGAAAAAAACTTTGGGATGCTTTCCTAATTATTTATCAAATAATTAGAGCGAACATTCAGTAGTTGTGGAGTAGAGAATGTTCTGTTCTGAAAGGACAGAATTGATGTGGAACCGGAATTCACAGAATCAGATAGTCACGACGGCGTGGCAAACCTTATTTCAGTCTTGCGTATTTGCGAACAAATCGAAACAAACAAAGAGACGATCGAGAAAAATTCAGACCAAGGCGAGTGCAACGACGGCATTATCGTCACATACTAGCTTTAATTTCTTTAGTTGGTATAATTTGTTGCTAACAAACAAGAAGATTGGAATTTAGCAATGAAGATACTAGACTACGTAGGAATGGCGCCAGAGCCTACCGCGAAGCCTTTGCGTTACGTCATGTACGTGCGTAAATCTTCCGAGGACGCCGAGGCGCAAGCTAAATCATTACCAGACCAAATCGCGGCATGCAAAGAATATGCCAGAGCGAAGGGTTTGCTCGTGGTGGGCGAGCCGATCCAGGAGTCTAAGTCTGCCAAGAAAAGCGGCAACCGTCCGCTCTTCTTGCAGATGCTAAAAGATATCGAGAAAGGCAAATACGACGGTATTCTGGCTTGGCACCCAGACCGCCTTTCTCGTAACTCACTAGAAGCCGGCAAAATCGTGGATATGGTAGATAACGACACGATTAAAGACCTTAAATTTCCAACGCTAGAATTTACTAACGATTCAAGCGGAAAACTACTACTAAACATCATGTTTGCAATGTCAAAGCAGTACTCCGAGCATTTGAGCGAAAGCGTGCAACGCGGTGTCGATTCAAACTTCGCGCAAGGTAAATCCTCCGGCGTGCCGAAATGGGGATATATTCGCGACGAAGCTACTGGCTTATATCTACCAGACGAGAACTTCCCTCATATTCGCCATGCATGGGAGATGATTATTGCTGGTGCAACCAGAAGCGAAGCGCTGGCGTATTTGCGCGCACATAACGTATCGCGTATGACGAAGTTATCGCGCAGGAACAAACATCCGCGTTTAATGGTTATTGGCGATCATGCCATGACGACCATTTTCCGCGATCCATTCTACTATGGCGTGCTGGTTCAAGCTGGACACGCAGTTGATTTGAAACAGCTCTACCCAGACTTTAAACCGGTCGTAACAGAAGAAGAATTCAATATAGTACAAGCTCAAACCAAAGACCGTTCAAGACGCGAAATAACGTACTTTGAACCGCTGAAGAAAGAGCGCAAGCTATTCTTGCCGTTCCGCCATATGATAGTCTGCAAAGAATGCGGACACTATATGATCGTGTCGCGCTCACGCGGACGCCGCGGCAAATACTACTTAAACGCCCGTTGCCAATGGGAAGGATGTCCACGCAACCCAAAAGGCATACGCGTTGGTGTAATTTTAGAGGATATGTACGCAGAATTATCCAAGCTGCACTTCACGGAGTCACATTACGCAGATTTTGTAAAGAATATGCGCGCATACACCGACGCGAAAATGGACGACATTCTAGCTCGTAAGCGAAGCGTACAAGCCGAGAAGAACAACAAACAGCGCCAGATAGACGCACTTGCCGAACAATACACCGAACTCGGCAAGGATGCGCCTAAACCGGCCAAAGACCGCATTAAACAACAAATTGATGCAAGACAACTGGAGATGGCGAAACTGGACGATGAGCTAACGGAAATCAACGAGAAAATCGTGGATCCAAGCAAATTAAAGCTGACTGCCGAAAATTTCTTGAACCCCCTAAATTCCCTGGATTTACAGATGAGAGCGGCCGATATGCTTCAAATGGACCTTTTGGCCCGAAAAATATTCTTGAACCTCGAAATTGACCAACAAAAAACGGTCCTTTACAGATATAAAGAACCGTTTCAAACTCTAATTTCAGGCGTAAAAACAGGCCAAATTACCTGTGGTGAGTCGGGTGGGATTCGAACCCACGACACCAAGCTTAAGAGGCTCGTGCTCTAACCAACTGAGCTACCGACCCACACCAAGCTAATCGTTTGATTAACAAATTATATTTTACCACTTACGGTGAAAAAATGCAAGAGAAAATCTGTGCTAAAATAGAAGCATAAGCTAAAAAGGCCAGAAGATGCAAGAAAGCAAACCGGCGGCTATCCGCAAAACAAAAGAATTCACAAACTTATTAGCCGTGCGAGAATACATAGAAGACCTCGCGAAGAACTGTTTCGCCTTGTACGATTCATTCAAAAAAGCCATGAATGAGGACGAAGCGAGAAACGAACCGCTAAAGTACGATCTTAGAAATTATAACTATCATACAAATTATTCCGATGTCTGCGAAATCCATGTTCGTGTCAATGGCAGCTCTACTGATTATAAGGATTTTGCAACTTTTCTTTCCGCGCTAAATGGCGGGCTCGTGCAGGGCGTTAGCGACATGCGCATCTTACTCAACATGAGCTACCGCTCTGGTCCGAACAATAGTCTCGTCGAGCATAACCACAAGTTCACGATTTCTTTTAGCCCAGAAAAGACGACTTTTCTTTATGAGGCGAATTACGATGATCCGACTATGAACGGTCTTTGCGACCAGATCCTCGCAAAGCTAGAAGATTTCCCTGCCACGACTACGATTTTCTCTAGGAGCGCTAATGAGTAGTCTAGCGTACGTCGCGAACGACCGCACAATCAGCCTTGAACCGCTAGTCGAATACCTCGAAAAAATTAATAACATCATCAAGGGCTACGAAAAGACCTACGAGGAAGAAAAACAAAAGAACGAGCCACTTCAGTATTCGTACCAGACTTGGACTCGCAAAGATCTCATGGTCAACACGAGCTACGACATCGGGCGCGTAGACGGCGGAAACGTCAAATATAGTTCGATCCACGAGTTGAAAAACGCCCTACTTTACCAGGCGTCCTCGATCCGCAATATCTACCTTTATCTCACCGTACGCTATAACGGCGAAAAAGTCATAGACCTGAATTTCACGATTTACGACCATGGCTTCAAATTCGAATACGATATCAACGAGGCAGAACAGGAAGTCCAAAAGATTACTGACGAGTTCATTGCAAAAATCGAGGCAATGCCGCTCAAACTCGACCGTATCGTGAAATCCAAAAATGCGATTACTATGAAGGTTGGCTTCGGCATGGGCATGATTCCGGCAATTATTCTCGGCGTCGTTAGCCTTTTCATTCCGCCAATGTTCGAGCTATATCGTCAGTATTTCTTCGCGCTGCCAGTTCTAATGCTAGCGCTCGGATTCATATTTGGCATGTTTATGGGCGGGGCTAAATTAGGCAGCTCATATAGCAAAATCATCCCGACTAAATACGGCGGCTGGGACTCTCGCACTCGTTCGTCTTACCGAGTCGACGATATGGAAAAGTTTACCGGGGAAGTCGACGTTCTAATTGGCAAGAAAGCTGGCCTCGCGGCAGCACGTCAATACATTGCGCGCAGCGAAAAACTGTTGCAGAAATTCATCCTGCCAGAACTAGCAATCGTAGCAGTGATTAGCCTCATCGCATTCTTAATTATTCTCATCAGCGGCGGTAAATAATGCCGATTATTCTATGGATTATTTGCGGGGTGGTGGTACTACTCGGCTTTACGGCATTTTTTGGCGCACCATACGTACCGAGCCGAAATCCAGAAATGGAGCGCGCGTTCAAGAAGCTCTATCCACTCGGCAAAAACGACCTATTAATCGACCTCGGCTGCGGTAACGGCAAGGTCCTAAAGATGGCGTCAAAATTTGGCGCGCGGGGAATTGGAATTGAGCTGAATCCCCTGTTCTTTTTGATCGCGAAGCTCCGCACGCGCGGCGATAAAAAGATTTCCGTTAAGTTCGGCGATATGTTCCGCATGAAGCTACCAGACGAGACGACGGTCCTTTACGTCTTTGGCGTCGAGCGTGATGGTGAGCGACTATTTAGTCATCTCGAAGAGGAAGCCAAGCGCCTCGGCCACGATCTAATGCTAATTTCCTATGCTACTCCCGCCAAAAAGCATCGCCCGGACAGGGAATTCGAAGCCTACTATTTATATAAAATTAAAACTCAATAGCAACTGCTAGATTTAGGTCGACGGCTTCCCTTGCCTCGACCGAAATAAACATCTGCTGACGATTTAGCTCGCCGCGAAGGAAGGCGAGATTAATGTCTTCTGTTGTGCCGATATAGTCTTCGCCGCTAAGCGTCACGCGGAAATCTACTGCGCCTGCGAGCTCGGCCGGAAGGCCTTCCATAATGATCGACTTGAGCAGCTCATCGTTGCTGCCGTTGTTTACGATGTTGATGACTGAGCCGTAGCTTTCGCCTGGATTCAGACGAAGCGATAGCTTCAATGATTTCTTGTCGAGCGATTTGCTAGCAGGGGAGACCGAGCTATCACTTTCGAGATAAGAATTCGCATCAAAACCAATGCTCTTAATATACCGCGAGTCCGCCGAAGCACTGTTCGCGCTAGTAAGCTGAGCATAGGCCGTAAAGCCGACCGTCATAAATAGCATGGCGAAACCAGCCACAGAAATAATTGCGTAATGTAGATGTTTTTTGTGCATGTTTGTTTTTGTTGGTTTGTAAGATTATATTAGCATAATCTTTTTCGTTCGGCAAGAGGTCAATATGATACAATATAGATATGTTAGCCATTAGCTTTTTTGAATGGTGGTATTCCCGTGGTTGGAGCATTTATTTTCAAGGTTTCCTTGCCCGCCTCCAAAATACGGCCGACTCATTTTCAATTGGTTTACTTTTCAAAACGCTCTTCCAGCCATTCCGCCAGATCTCGACAACCGACGGTAGAAAGGCGACGGCCGGCGAGAAAATTATTGACGCGACAGTCGCGCGTTTAGTTGGCTTCTTCGTGCGCGTGTTTATTATTATTGCTGGTATTATTACATTGATTTTAATGGCAGTTGGGGGAGTGCTACTTGGCCTGCTCTGGCCCGTCATTCCGTTGATGCCACTGGTCGGTGTCGCAGTTAGTTCAATTTGGGGGATTTGGTGGTGAAACAATATAGCTCATTCAGCCGCCGCGCCGCAGAAGCGCGCGCCGACAAAATCCTAAACTCTGCGCCGATTAAGTTGCTGCTCGTGCTCGCAATGCTAGCCCTACTTGGGTTTGGCGGATACGTGCTTTACCTTCGCAATTCGCTTGGCTGCATTTTGATTGGCTGCGCATTCATTCCGCTCGTCGTAATGATTTGGGCAAAGTATGAATTGAAATATGTTCCAATCGGCCGCAGCAATAATATTAATGATTTGCTCAGCAACGAATGTCTTGCCAGACTCGGTCACGCGCCAGTGCCGGTCGAGGTGGCGCAGTGGCTTTCGAAAACACATAGCGGGGCATTCCTCGCTCGCCGTTATGCCATCACGCCTAATTTGCTTTCCGCAATCGCTGAGCGCATGCCGGTCGATATGCAACCGGTCTTCGAAAAAGCAATCGAGATTCGCGAAAAGACAAGCTCCGAAGTCGTTTCTGGTGGCGTACTTGCAATTGCAATGATCGAATGCTATGAGGGGCACGAGCAGTTGCTAAAGAAAATGAAACTTGAGATCACGGATCTTTACGATGGTCTCCTCTGGTTCAATTATCTGAACGGCTTAGTGCGCGGCATGAAGCAAACTCGCCATACCGGTGGCTTTGCGCGCGATTTGATGTTCGGCTACACGCCGCTGCTTGATCGCTTCGCACAAAATATCTCGCGCCAATACGAAAACACGCGCGGTTCGAACGTGACGGTTTCTCTGCATCGCGAGCAAGTTAAGACTATGATCGATATCTTCTCGAAGGGTGGTCGCCAGAACGCAGCCCTCATCGGTCCGGACGGTAGCGGTCGCAGCACGCTCGTCCATGAATTCGCGAACGAAATTCTAAATGCTGACAGCAATATTTCGTCACGCGTGAAGTTCCGTCAGATTTTCAAACTCGACGCTTCAGCGCTAATTAGCTCTGCTTCTGGGCGCGGGGAAATCGAAAGCCTTGTTTCCGCAATTTTGAACGAAGCGATGCATGCAAAGAATGTCATCATTTGGCTCGATAATGCCCAGCTCTTCTTTGAAGATGCAACCGGCGCGGTAGATATTTCGAACCTGCTCTTGCCAGTGCTTGAAGGCGGGGCGCTACGCATTATCCTCACGCTCGATGAGCAACGCTTCCTTGAAATCTCCGCACAAAAAGGCGCGCTCGCAAATGCACTAAACAAGATTATGGTCGAACCGGCCGACGAAGTCGCGACAATGAAAGTCATGCAAGACCGTGTGCCGCTACTCGAGTACCAGCATAACGTCACTTATACGTTCTGGTCGCTCCGCGAAGCCTATCGTTTGTCTGAACGATACGTGCACGATCTCGTAATGCCGGGTAGGGCAATCCGCCTGCTCGAAGCCGCCGCAAGCTTTGCCGAAAACGGCTTCGTTACTGACGCTTCAGTCCAGAGCGCAATCGAAAAGAACTACGGCGTGAAGATGCAATTTTCGCAGGACGAAAACGAAAAACAGAAATTACTCAATCTCGAAGAAATCCTTCATAAACGCCTCGTCGGCCAGGACCTCGCGGTTCAGGCCGTCAGCGATGCCCTCCGCCGCTCCGCGGCTGGCGTCCGCAACGAAGGTCGCCCTATTGGTACTTTCCTCTTCCTCGGCCCTACTGGCGTCGGTAAGACGGAGCTTGCAAAGGCAATCAGCGAAACTTACTTCGGCGGGGAAGGCAAGATTGTCCGCGTAGATCTAAACGAATACGTCTCGTCCGACGATGTTGCGCGCCTCATCGAAGACGGCGCCACAAACGAGAATAGCCTCACGGCGCAAGTGCTCAAACACCCGTTCTCGGTCGTCTTGCTCGACTTGATAATCTGCACGACCTCGTCGATGTTCTGGGTCGCAATGCGCAGGCCTTCGATAATGTGCAGGCGGGCCTTCGCCTTCTTCAGGTCGAACTGCGTAGCGCGAGTCACCACGTCCATACGGTGGTCAATGTAAATCTGAACCAAGTCCTTGAGGGTCAATAACTTAGGCAAGTTGTTCACGAGTGCCAGGTTGTAGATGCTGAAGGTGGTCTGCAACTGCGTGTACTTGAACAGGTTGTTGAGGACAACCTCGCCCACCGCATCGCGCCTGAGTTCAATCACGATGCGAACATCCTTCGCAGATTCGTCGCGGATGTCGGTGATGCCGTCCACGCGCTTTTCGCGAACGAGGTCCGCAATTTTTTTGCAGAGTTCGGACTTGTTCACCATGTACGGGATTTCCGTCACGATGATGCGCGGCTTGCCCTTGGAATCAATTTCGATGTCAGTGCGGGCGCGCACACGCACGCGGCCGTGGCCCGTGAGGTAGGCATCGCGGATACCCGCACGCCCGCAAATGATTGCACCCGTCGGGAAGTCCGGACCGGAAACGTACTGCAAGAGTTCTTCGCCCGTAATTTCCGGGTTTTCTGCCACCGCGTGGATAGCGTTCGCGATTTCGCGCAGGTTGTGCGGGGCCATCGAGGTAGCCATACCCACGGCGATACCCGTAGTACCGTTCACGAGCATGTTCGGGAGCACGGACGGGAGCACCAGCGGTTCGTCGAGGGTTTCGTCGAAGTTCGGGCCCATGTCCACGGTGTCCTTCTCGAGGTCTTCGAGCATCAGGGCGCCCATGTTGTTCATCTTCGCTTCGGTGTAACGCATTGCGGCGGCACCGTCGCCGTCGATGTTACCGAAGTTACCCTGACCGAACACCAGCGGGTAACGCAGCGAGAAATCTTGCGCCATGCGAACGAGAGTCTCGTAAACAGCGGAGTCGCCATGCGGGTGGTACTTACCAATCACGTCGCCCACGATACGCGCGCTCTTCACCGTCGGCTTGTTGGGCACCACGCCCAGCTTGTGCATACTGAACATCACGCGACGGTGCACCGGCTTGAAGCCGTCTCGTGCGTCCGGGAGCGCACGCGCCACAATGACGCTCATGGAGTAGCGGAGATAGCAATCCTGCATGTCCTTTTCGATAAGGCTCTTGAACTGCGTTCCTGGTACCAATTCTTCTGACATTCGTTATCCTCTTGGTGATTAGCCGTTTCCGGCCAACATCTCGTTTATCTTTTTCAAACTTTCTTCGTCGGTCTGGTCGATGCGGTGCGGCGTAACCGTCGCGTAGCCCTGGTGGAGCAGGTAATCGTCCGTATAGTCGGGCTGCCTGTCCCAGAGTTTTTCGCCATCGAGCTGCCACAGGCGGCCTTCGTTCGTGTAGTGGTCCGTAAACATGCCGCATGCCATACATGCAGGCCGAACGCCCTTGAATCCGTCAACATGCGCCTTCGGGAAGTTCACGTTCCAGAACACTCCCGCGGGGATATTCCTGAACATTCCCTCGCGCACGACCCGCACGGCAAAATCAATCGATTCCTGCAAAAGCGCATCGCCCCCATGCAGCGAGAGGGCTATTCCCGGAACACTCCAGAGGGCAGCCTCGCGCGCTCCGGCGACCGTGCCCGAATAAAGCGCGGACACGCCCGAATTCTCGCCGATGTTTACGCCCGAGAAGCACACGTCGAACTTACCCGGACCGGCCCCCTCGGTTTGTTCCAGGCCAAAAGCGGCATAGTGCCCGAGGGCAAACTTCACGCAATCGGCAGGGGTCCCGTCGACCGAAAACACCCTATAATCGCCCGCAGAATGGCATTCCTCAATACAGAGCGGGCGACGCAAGGTAAATGCGTGAGAAACACCGCTCTGTTCCGTTTGCGGGGCAAACACGAAAACCTCCCCACAGGGAGCAAGAGCACGCGCCAAAGCGTGCATATTCGCGCTATTCACCCCATCGTCGTTCGTGATGAGGATACGCGGTTTTCGAGGGCTTTGCATACAGCCTGAAATATAGAAAAATCCCCAAAATTTTAAGGAAAAAAACAGATTTTCAAGGCCCATTTTCGGGGCTATTTTCCAGGCTATTTTCGGGTAGCTCGGAACAGCGAATCCAGGCGTTCCGAAAGCTGCTTTGCGCCCTCACGACCGAGATGGTCAGTATTGAACGCCATGCTCGATTTGTAGTCGTGATTACCCATCTTGTTTTCATCCAGGAACAGCACGTCCAGCGCCTTCGCGCGCTCCAGAAGTTCCTGCGCTACCGAGCGACGCACCCCATAAACACCATATGCGCCCGTTTTCGCATAACGCGGATTTTGCGGTGTCACGAGCAGCACGACTTCTATACCACGGGCACGAGCCTCCCCTACCAGTTTTTCGAGCGTAGCCATGTTGTTTACGACAGCGGGCAAATCCAGGCGGAACAGCGTAGAATCGTTCGATACCGAAGGTTCACCCCAGCCACCCGAGGGCAACAGGAATTCATCGAAACTGTAAGGCAGCATCTGGCCGGGCCTCGCCTTATACGATTTTTCAACAAGCGTTTCAAAACCCTTCGGGAGCGAATCCACCCAAAACCCGTGAGATTCGTCGTACCTGAGCCCCGGGGAATTCTCGTAAATCGAGTTCCACGACGAATTCTCGGTCACCCACATGAAATCTGGCGAGAATTCAAGTACCAGGAACCGGAGTTTTGGCAAATGGCTGAACACGTAATGCTCCGTCAGGAATTCCATTCCGAAAATGTCTCCCGAAGAAAAAGCCATGTTTAGGAGTTTTTCCGATTGCACGTAAGATGCGTTCACGCCGAACATCGCCCTCGAGGACCCGAGCACCACTGCCGTAACGCTATCGCGGGATTTCCAGAAATATTCCATCTTTACGCGCAATTCCAGCCCGTAGAATTCCATCTGCGGCGTGAAATAAACTCCCGCGCTATCGATATCCAAATCGGGATTAACGACCGCACGATCATACGCATTGACCCATACGGCGGGGTGCCAGAGTTCCTCGCCGCACAACATTTCGAGCACATCGCCCGTGAATGCGTTCAAGGCAACCACCTTGCGATGCGCGCCATCGACATCCACCAGGGTCGCCACCACAAGGGAATCTGCACCGTATATCCATTCTGTATGGTCGAAAGTGTAGGGTGCAGGAGCCTTCGTAAAACGTTCCAGCGTTCCCGTACTATCGGCAAAAAGAATCACCTCGTGCGTCGCGTAGTCCTCCCCCACAAACTTGCGGCCCGTCGTTCCCGCAAAATCCAGGAAGAGGGTTCGTTTCGACTTATCGCGCGAAAGGCTTGCATTGCACGCCTGTTCGCCGTTGTACCAGAGCGTATCATGCCCAGAAACGCGGGCGCGCAGGAGTCTCGCTCCGCTCACGGCAAGTTTTCCATCCCGGCTTATACCCCCGTGGTACGCGCCATCGAACAATTTCTCGGGCTCACCGAACTTGCCATCCGAAAAACGAACCTGCCACGTGCTCGCCTGCCTAAACGCAGATTCATCCTTGTTGTTGCCTGCATCGGTCACGAAAACAACCACCGTATCGCCCGATTCAAGCACGCGCCATCGGGGAATCGCCGCATTTTCCACATCGAGCTTTACGAGCCCCGAACCTGTAGAATCAAGCGTTCGTACATACACGCTTGACTTACCCGATACACCTTCAAGCCCCGTGCAGAAAGCAACGCGGTTCCCGTCGGGCGATATATCCGGATGGTACACTTCTACAGAATCGTCAATTTCTACCACGCGCGGATTATCGCCCGAATAGTCCACGAAGGCGAGTTTTCCCGTTTCGTCATCGCGGAACGCAATTTTTACTTTATTCGTACCCAACTCATGACGCATATCCATCGAATTTGCCAAAATCGACACGATGATGCTTTTCTGCTGTCCATCCCTGTTCAGCCACATCGGACTCCTTATCGGGCCAAACGCTAGCCTAAACCCCACATACTCCGCCTTCGAAACAGACGTGACCGTGTAGATGTCGCCACGGGAATACAGATGCATCGATGCGGCAGAATTCCTGTAGCTTCCGCCCTTCACGACACGCTCGCCAAGCACACCACCATCAATCCCGCCGACATAATCCGCAACCGGTTCCTTACGGAACGGCACATACCAGTCGTTTACCCATTCCATCACGTTGCCCGCCATGTCACAGACCCCATTACCATCGATAAACGCGCTGCAGACCTCATGTGCACGGTAATCAGAATTGTCCGCATTCCAGCCCGAATCAGGTTTCCACCCCCCACTTGCCGCATACACCCATTCCGCTTCCGTGGGAAGGCGATACGCGCTTACCGTCGGCAGGAACACGAGCCCCTCCAGATTCACACACGAGCCCTCGTTATCGAACGTGGCCCCGGTGTAGGTATAGGCCGTATCGAACCCTTCGGCAACACTCCGGCGGTTGGCATACAAGACGGCATCGTAGTAGGTGACGTTTACCGCAGGGAGCGAATCTCCGCAGTCCTTGCCCATTTCGGCGCAGGTAACCTCGTGCTTACCGATAAAGTAATCATAATCGAACGACACCTGCATCGCAGGCCGCGCATGCGCAAGAGCGTTAGAGTCGTCCGTTCCCAGGGTAACGGATTCACCGAGTGCGTAAACCGGCACCATGCTGGCAAGGTCGAACGAATCCAGCAGGGACTTGCGGGCAGCCCCTTCCCGTTCACCAGAAGCGCTTGCGGAATTCGAACACGCCCCAAGCACCGCGAACGCAGCAAACAGCAGAAAAACCAACACCCCTTTCATCGCAATCACTCCATCTGCCTTAACACATAATAGACTCGCGATGTAAGAATCGCAGAACCCACGTAGTTGATGTGGTCGTAATCAAACCCTACTTCGAGCGGATAATCGTGGTCGCCCATCTTGTTCTCGTCAAGGAACCTGAAATAGTCCTCGCGAGCATCGTATGCATGAATTTTTTCGAAGAATTCCTTCGCCTGGCTGCGTCTGAGCCCGTAGCGCCCGTAAGCTCCCGTTTTCTTGTAGCAGGGGCATAGCGGGGCAGTCACGCCCAGAACCTTCACTCCACGGTCCTTCGCCATGTTCACGAGGTTCACGAGCATTTCCAGTTCCTGGTCAAGCGTTTTCGAAAGGTCGCTATCCGTGGTATCGTTCACGATTTCCGTCGACGACAAATCCTTGTCCCAGCCGTGTTCCCCGATAAGCTGAATCCACCCACGATAAGGGGCAGCATTGTTGTAATCGTTGTCCGCGCGGAAGTTGTTATCCACCATCTGTACAAATTCATCGCTCACGCCCTCCTTCCAAAAACCGTGATAGGCATCGTAGGCAAAGCCGGGCACGTACTTGATATTGTTGTCGATATTCCATTCCGTATCATCAATCCACCACATATCAGGGTCAATCCCGACCACAACGAATTTCAGGTTCGGGGAATGTGGCAACACATAGTTCGAGAACATGTAGTACGAAGCGTTCATGTCGCAGGGGACCGTTCCGAAATTGAACACGTAGTAATCTTCCATCTGCATGGGGTTCACGCCAAACAACATGCGGGAATTACCAAACACAACAACCTCAATAGAATCGTGGTTGTGCCAGAACATGTGCATCTTGCCGGCCAACACGTGATTTTCCTTGCCCTCCACAAAGTAGAGGCCGGCACTGTCCGGATTGAGCGACGACTCACCCGAAACGTCCATCGGCAAAGCCCAGAAGGCGGGGTGCCAGATTTCTTCGCCTTCAAGGAGAACGACTGACTTGCCACTGTACGAATCAACCATCGCGATACGGGCATGCCTGCCGTTTGCATCGGAAAGCGAGGCGACAAACATGTGGTTTGTCCCCTGCATCCATTCGGTATGGTCAAAGGCATAGCCCTCGGGAGCCATCACGTAGCGCACCAAGCGACCCGCACTATCCGCCACGAAGGCGACCTCGTGCGCACCGTAGGATTTCCCTACAAAGTCAGTACCCGTACGCGAGGCAAAATCCAGGAACAGCGTCTGTTTGGAATTGTCCTTACTGAGCGAAGCATTGCACGCCTGTTCGCCGTTGTACCAAACGGTATCGACCCCCGCCACGCGCGCACGCAATAATCTCGCACCACTTACCGCAAAGGAATTGCCATCGCTCACGCCACCGTGATAAGCACCGCCGAATAATTTTTCGGGCGTGCCGAACTTTCCTTTCGAAAAGCGAACCTGCCACGTACTCGCCTGCTTAAATACAGATTCGTCCTTGTTGTTGCCCGCATCGGTTACGTAAACAATCACCGTATCCCCCGATTCAAGCACGCGCCATCGGGGAATCGCCGCATTTTCCACATCAAGCTTCACAAGCCCCGAGCCTATGGAATCCAGCGAACGCACATACACGCTAGACTTACCACGAACGCCTTCAAGGCCCGTGCAGAACGCCACCCAGTTTCCATCGGGTGAAATATCCGGATGGTAAACATTGAGCGAATCCTCAATCTCAGTCACCACGGAACCACCCTGAGTATAGTCCACAAACGCAAGGTTGCCCGTTTCGTCATTACGGAACGCGAGTTTCGCCTTGAACGTGCCCGCCCACCTGCGGATATCCATCGCCCCCGCAAGCACCGACACAACCGAATTCACCTGCTTGCCATCCTTGCCCAGCCACACCGGAGATTCGATTGCACCGAACGCAAGCCTGAACCCGACGTAATCAGACTGCGATGCTGACGTGACCGTGTAGATGTCACCTCGCGAATAACGGTTAATCGAGCCAACGGCGTTCCTGTAACTGCCACCTTTCACGACACGTTCCCCGAGTGTCCCGCCATCAGGGGCTCCAACGAAATTGTGGACTGTCGTATCGCGCAAGGGCGTAAACCAGTCGTTCACCCATTCCATCACGTTGCCCGCCATGTCACACAGGCTATCCTCGCCAACAAACGACGTGCACACGTTCTGCAGTTCAAAACCGGAATTGCCGTTGTGCCAGCCTTTCTCCGGATTCCAGTTGCGTTCCGCCGCATAGACCCACTCCGCCTCTGTCGGCAAGCGATACGCCATCACCGAAGGCGAAAACACCAGCCCGTCCAGATTCATGCACGAACCGAACGCGTCGAACGTAGCCCCGGTATAACTGTACGCAGTATCGAAGCCTTCCTCAATACTGCGCTTGTTGGCGTAAAGCACCGCATCAAAATAGGTAACCCTCGTTGCAGGCAGAGAGTCCTCGCAGGGGCGGCCCATTTCGGCACAAGTAATCTCGTGGGTCCCGATAAAAAAGTCGTAATCAAAAACAACGCGCATCGAAGGGCGGTCCTTCAGCGACGCAGACGAATTGTCCGTCCCGATAGAAACCTTCTTCCCAAATGAACGGACGAGCGACATGTCCTTGAGTTCAAAGGAATCGAGCGGAGAAATCCTGTTTTGTTCTTCGCGTTCCCATTCAGAAACGGAATTGGAACAGGAACACAAAAAGCAAAGACAAAAAACAACAAACGGAACTAAAAAACGCATACCCTAAAATATACAAAGAATAGGGGCAACAAAGCAGGCGGGAACACTCCCGGCATTCTCATTTTTTCTAGTTTATTCCCCGATGTATACGGAACCGAAATTCCTCGCGATGAAAGAGACTTCCAAGGCCAAGCGCATGGCGGAACTCCTGCGCGTCATCATCTTACAACTGGGCGACGACGTGCCCCGCGCTAGGCGTGAATACGAGACATACGCCGGATGGATGAAACTCCCCGAAGCAGAATGCCTCACGGGCAAGAACCAGGCGCAGATGATTGACCTGTACAAGACATTCCGCACGCGGGCGGGCCTCGGGTTCGAACGCGATGTTTACCTGGAGCAGGAACCGGGGGACCGCGATGTCGCGAACGAAAAACCGATACAGTTTGCCGTGCTGGTACATAACCTGAGGAGCGCCTTCAACGTAGGTTCCATCATCAGGAGCACGGACTGCTTCGGGCTCGAAGGAGTCCACCTGAGCGGCTACAGCTGCGGGCCCGACCACGTGACCGTCAAGAGCGCTGCCCGCGGGTGCCAGGAATGGATTCCCATCAAGCGCTGGGACAGCCCCTTCGACTGCGTGAAGTGGCACAAGGAAAACGGCTACGAGATTATCGCGCTCGAAACCGGCGAAGATATCCCGAGCATAAACAACGTAACATGGCCCGAAAAAGGCCTGATTATCCTCGGGAACGAAGAACTGGGAATTGCCCCCGAACTGATGGCAGAGGCGACCATGAAGGTGACCATCCCGATGGCTGGCCGCAAGGCGAGCATGAACGTCGCCGGTGCGTTCGCCATTATGGCATTCTGCCTACGGAGCCGTTGCGGCAGGGGCTGACGATTTCTCGTTGTTCAACGCCTTCACCGCTTCGGTCAGACGGTCAATGGCCTGAATAAGTTCATCCATCTTGGCTTCGCTCACGCCACCCGCAACGGCGGCAGGCACATTTGCAACAGCTGCAGCGGCTTCGGCAGCGGGCTTCGGAGTTTCTTTAACAGGGAGTTTGCCGAACCAGATATCGGGCCAGCGGTCGTTACCCGTGTGGTAGGTAATGCGGGTCGCCGTCTCTACCGGTTCGCCAATCTTCCAGATGTATAGTTCGTAGTCGAACAAGTCGTGGTCGTGTCCCTTGTCGGTTGCACCCCAAACAAGCCACTTGCCGTCCGGAGAAAGACGCGGGAAATATTCGTGACTGCGGCGGCCGGGCAAGTCCATCAGTTTCACGTTCTTCGGGATACCGAAGAAACCGACCTTCTCGATCTGCTTGCCGTCCTTGGCAGAGAACCACAAAATTTCGCTCGGGGCGGCCGTGCCGCCGTTACCCGTCGGGTTCACGCGGTAAATCTTGCTTCCGTCAAAGTTCCAGTCAATCTGGCAACCGTCGCCGGACTTGGTCCACTGGGACTTTTCCAGGTCCCACACACCCGTCTCACGCATGGAACCGCGAAGCGTAATCGCCAAATGCTTGCCATCGGGGCTCATGTTCGGTTCCTGCAGAATCACGCCAGACTTCTTGAAGGCGGCCTCGCCATCCAGAATCATCTTTTCATCCTTGCTCGCGAGGTCCATCGTAAAGACCTTCCCTGCACGGCTAAACACGATGGACTTGCCATCGGGCCTCCAGGTGCCCCACGTGGCATTGTCCACCACCTTGCGGGCATTTTCGCCGGAGATGTCGACCATCCACAGGTCCCACTTTTCGGGATAGTTCGCGTCGTTTTCGGGAACCCAGCCGCCCTTGCTGCGGTTAAACAGCACCGTGGCGCCATCCGGAGAAATCCTCGGGAACCAGTCCACATTATCGCCCTGCGTCAAGGCACGCGGGTTCGTGCCGTCGGCATTCATAATCCAGATATCGTGATGCGAGTTTGCACGGCTCGTCGCCCAGACAATCGCCCCTTCGAGTTTTCCCTTCAAGGCATTGAGGGCTTTCTGCTCATCTGCAGTCGGGTCAACGGCAGCCCCTGTCGGGGCGCCCTGCTGGGCAAAAACAGAAGTTGCGGCAAATGCCGCACAGGCGCAAATCTTCACAATCTTATTCATGCCCTAAAGATACGAAAAAAAAGGCGCCCGCCTTTACGGCAAGCGCATTTTTTCTTTGGAATCGGCAAAATTCCTAAGCAAGTATCTACTCCAGGCGGATTTTTTTCATGTGCGAGCCACCCGCAGTCTGAACGCGCAGCACATATATGCCTGCAGGGATTCCCTTGAGGCTCATCTCCATACTGCCAGAAACATTCCCGTTCCAGAGAGTCTTTACCGCGGTTCCCGTCACGCTGAACATATCCACACGCACGTGGCCCACAGCATTCACATGCAGTGCGCGGCCCTGCTGCGACATTCCTACCGCCGAGGGCAAGCGGGCCTCAGGAACAGCGACACTCCCGTCGGAACTGGAACTCAAATCCACGTTCATCTCGCTCGAACTAGAAAACTGCGGAGGTTCAGCGCTCGAGGAACTCTGCGGCGGCGGATTCGAGCCCGCCGTCATGAGGTTAGGCATGTTGCCCGAAACCAAGAGGCCGTTCAAGAGCTTGAGCGACTGGTTAAAGTAATTCTCGTCACCGAGCGCCACCGCTTCTTTCCAGTACTCGTCAAGTTTGGACTGGTACTTGGCATCCGAGATGAGAGCCGTCATCAAGGATGTCACGAACGTACTGTTGTGATCGTTGCCGAGACTGCCGGAAGAACGAAGTACAGGCCCCTTCATGTTCGATGCAGGAACAGTCGACACGAACTCAGCCATCTTCTTGTCTATTGCAAGAGCACGCTGGTCGCCATGCCAGCAGACAGCCTTCGCGTTACGCCACGGGGCGCGCGATGCATCGTAGCTGTAGTAATCGTCTTCACTCTTGCCGTTCTTGTCAGTCCAGTCGTCCACAAGGCCCGTATTCACTTCGCCCGAACTCGCCTCGTAAAGCTTCATGTTGGCGTCGTAGGCGGTCTTGCTCCAGAACTCGGCGTTTTCCGTATCAACGGCGGCGAAAAGCGGCATGTAGGCCGGGTCGAAGTAACCCGGGTTCTTGCGGTTTAAGGCGGCATCGCCCCACTTGTCACCAGGCATATGCAAGCCGTTGCTTTCGAATTCGGACTTTTTCATGGCCTGAATCAGTTTCTTGGCGTCTTCCTTGTACTTCTCGTCGCCAAACTGGTAGTATGCCATCACCAAGGCTGCTGCGGCATCGATATCGCCATCCAGAGCGGCACCGTTGCCCGCATCCCACGATTCCGAAAGATTACCGATTTTCCAAATCATGAGTCCGTTCTCGTTCTGGAACTTCTTGTAGAAATTCCAGATCTTGTCGAACTGGCTCTGGTAACTCGTAGTATTGTCACTGAAATAGACCATCAGGAGCATGCCGTAGCCGACACCTTCCGAAAAATACTGGTTGGACCCAGGATCAGAACGCACACCGGCGATATCGCCCTGTTCGTTGTACATGTCCCTCATCCAGGCAGCGAACTGCGTTTTCAGCTGTTCCGAGGCGGCAGCCTTGTCGCTCAAAAGAGTCGCGTTTCCGCCGTAATCGGACATTTGCGGATACGGGAAGTTCACCGCCGCCTGCGAAAGTCCAAAAGCCATAAGGCCCGCGAGGCCCATTTTTACCAAACATTTCATAAACACTCCTTGTCGTTACGCGACTTATCTAAATTACAAGTTCTCGCCTTTTTTTGCAACCTATTTTTTTGTGATTCTGTCAAAATAAAGGACAAAATGTGATTTTGTTCAACCAAAAAACTTTCCTCCGGAACTTCGCGAATCACTTTTTCGCATCAAGTTCCGCCCGAAGCGAGTCCAGTTTTGTCAGAACCGAATCTAACCGAGCCGTATACTGCCTTGCACCGAGTTCGCTCAGGTGCGTCGCATTGAACGCCATGTCGTCGGTATAGTCGTGTTCGCCCATCCTGTATTCGTCAAACACGATAAACCCGCTTTCCTTGAACATCGATATGATGGATTCCGCGACGGCCCAGCGCGGGCCAAAGTAGTCGTAGGCTTCCGTTTCCCGGTACATCGGGCTTCGCGGGGTAATGTTGACAAAGAACTTTATCCCAAGAGTTTCCATATTCTTCTTGAGTCCCTTGAACGTTTCAAAATCCACCTTGAAATGCGAATTCGTCGTGTACATCCACGCGATGTCATCGATGTACGTCGGTTCCTTCCAGCCAGCCGAGGGCAACAGGTATGTCCCCTCGATATACGACGACGAGAACATGTCCTTCGTGAATTCCTGTTCAGTAGCACTCTTGACTATGGCATCGAACTGCGCGTCCAGATGCTTTTCGTCGTAGGCAAACCCGGGGGAATTGTCGTAGAGGTCTTCCCACATGTCCTCTTCCAGATGGAAAAGGAACCCGGGAGTCAGTTCCATCGACACGACCTTCAACGAGGATGCGTACGGGAGCACATAGTTCTTCAGCAGGTAAATCGACCCGAATACATCGCCCAGCGTGTAAGACATATTGAGCGTCTTGTAGGTTTTCACCGAATCGTCGATAAGCGCATTCAGCGTCATGGAACTGCCGAATGCCACGTACTCGACATCCTTGTACACCGACCAGAACTTAGACATCTTGCTTGCAAGTTCTACCGCGGAGGTCGCATACTCGTAGCCCCCTTCCGGATCATAGTAGACGCCAGCGCTATCCGCCGAAACGGAATTTCTCTCCGCATCAGAACTCCCGTACACCCACATATTCGGATGCCAGAGTTCCATTCCCGAGGCAACCTCGAGCAAAGCAGAATCAACAAGATTAAGGAGAGCAATCTTGGAATGAGCCCCTTCCCCGTTCACGAGCGTCACGACCGCCACGTCAGAGGAAAGCTTCGGCGAATTGTCCGAGCGGGCCACCCATTCTGCATGGTCAAAACTGGTCCCGGCCGGAGCGGGGATTCCCCGAACGAGCGTTCCCGTACTGTCTACGACAAGGAGCATCTCGTGCGTACCGTAATCAGTGCCCGCAAATTCCTTGCCCGTCTTCCCGCCAAAATCAAGGAACAGGGTGCGCTTGGAATTGTCCCGCGAAAGGCTTGCATTGCAGGCCTGTTCCCCGCCGTACCAGACAGTATCGAGCGCATCGCCGGCATCCGCCGAGCCCGAAGGCACAACCCGCGCACGCAAAAGCCTCGCCCCGGTAACGGCCAGCCGCCCGTCCTTGCTCACGCCATCGTGGTAAGCGCCGTCAAAAAGTTTCTGTGGTGTGCCGAACCTATTGTTCGCAAACTTGACCTGCCACGTACTCTGCGACTTAAACGATGCATCATCCTTGTTGTTGCCCGCACTGGTCACGTAGACAATTACCGTGTCCCCGTTCTCAAGAACGCGCCAACGCGGGATTGCCGCAGATTCCGCGTTCAACTTCACAAGATTAGAACCCGACGGATTCAGGTGACGCACATACACCTGCGACTTCCCGTCAATTCCTTCGAGCCCCGTACAGAACGCGACAAGTTTCCCGTTCGGGGAAATTTCCGGATGATAAACCGTCAGCGTATCCCGGATTTCAACCGCAGACGTGCCTCCTATAGCAAAATCGACGTAGGTCAGGTTTCCGGTAAGGTCGTTGCGGAAGGCCAGTTTCGCCTTGCTCGTGCCCAAAACCGTACCGAGCGTAGAAGCCTTCGTGAGCACGTTCACGCGGCTGCTGGTAAGGGAACCGTCTCCATTCACCCACAGCGCATCGGGAATCTTTCCGTACGCAACGCGAAAGCCCACGTAATCGGCCCGGGAACTGCCGGTAACCGTATAGATATCCCCGCGGTTATATATCTTCATGCCCTTCGGCTTGTCGTTGTAACTGCCACCCTTCACCACCTTTTCGCCAATCGAACCGCCATCGGAACCCCCGACATAGTTGACCACCACAGAATCCACGAACGCGCCCATCCAGTCGTTCACCCATTCAAGCGCATTGCCTGCCATATCGCAAAAGGCGCTGTCCCGCGCAGCGGAATCCAGTTCGGATACTTCGTCCGCCGTACAAACCAGATGCAGTCCGTGCCCAGAATTTTCAGCATTCCAGCCCTTTTCGGGATTCCACCTCCTGCTTGCCACGAGCACCCATTCCGCCTCGGTCGGCAGCCTGTATGCATCCAGTTCCGGATGGAACACGAGTCCTTCAAGACCGGTGCAATTGCCTTCTTCATTGAATGTCGCCGACTTGTAGGTGTAGGCTGTATCGTACTTTTCGAACTTGCTTCTTGCGTTCACATACAACACGGCATCGTAATACGTGACGTTTGTTACCGGATAGTTCAGCGAATCCAGCGTGAACTTTCTTTTCTGGTTCCACTTGGCAGGCACTTCCACCGAATCCATCATCATCTTGTATTCGCGACGGGTAATCTCGGCTTGCCCCATATAGAAATCATAGGTCAGTTCAACCTTCATGGAGGGGCGCTCCTTCGCCGGAGCAAGCGTATCGTTCGTACCTAAAGCAATACGACCTTCACCGGGCTTTACAATGCGCATCCCGGAGAATTTTTTTGAAGTTGCACTCTGTTGCGGGCGGGTGATGCTATCCGCCCCATGACTACGCCCCGAAGAATCACAAGAGCACAGGATAGCAAGAAGGCTACCCAGCACAAAAAGCACAATCTTGTGACCCAGAGAAAAAGTCATGAACAGCGAACACTCCTAAATACAGTCAAACCAACAGAAAGAATATAGCAACATTCCGCAAGGGCTCTCAATTTTGTATAGCTTTCAAGTAGTTTTCGATTAACCACGTCGCCTTTGTCGCTCCAACAAGATTCAGGTGGTCTTCGTTCGCGAAATTCCCATATTCAAAATCGTGCAATCCATTTTCGTGCAAGTCAACAACGATAAAGTTCGGGAATTCACTATACAAGCCAATTACAATATCCTTGATTTCATCGGCAGAGCTTTCATCTAGCCCGTAACGTCCCCAGGCACCCTTCTCGCGGTAACGTGGCGACTGCGGGAAAACCACGCCAACGACAACCACCCCCTTCTCCTTCGCTATGCCAAGAACCGTCTTCAGTAACCCCAGGTTGTATTCAAATTTCTTCTTTGACTTTTTGTACCAATCTATAGACCCCTCCATGGAAGGGGTGTCCTCGCCCCACCCCGTTGTTGTCGAGAAGTAAAGCCCCCGATGAAAGCTATACAGGAACGCTTCCGAGGAATCCAGTGCCGGGCTATTTTCCGCAATTTTAGCCATCTCGGGAGGGACACCATCAGCCCAATAGCCATGATTCTTATCATACTGGTATCCGGGAATGGCCGAAAAATACTTTCGGAAATCACCACCATCAGTATCCCAGCGGTCAAAATCCAGAGAAAGCACAATCATTTTTAAATTAGGCATCAAGGGGACGATATAATTGCGGACAAAGTATTCTGTCGAAATCAAATCCTGCGATGAATAAGAAAGATTTATGGCAAACAGCGACGAAAAATTCTTCGGATCAAAACCGCTAAACGAGCGAGAAGATCCGATAGCAACCGCTTCTGCCATCTCACGGTATTTCCAAAAAAGATCCATTTTCACCTTCATTATCCGCGCCCTAGACCCCGCATAAGGCGTGAGATAGACGCAGGCACTATCTAAATCCAGACTTGACTCGGCAACGGCCTTCGGCTCCGGCCTAGTCCACAGGCTAGGGTGCCAAAGTTCATCTCCACTAAGCAGGTCAACAAAGGTAGAATCGGACGTATCCAGCAGAGAAATCTTCGAATGACTCCCCTCCGAATTCATCAGGCTCGTCACCACGTAGCCAGAGTTATCCGCAGCCCATTCCGTATGGTCAAAGGTGTAGCCCCGTGGTGCAGGGATCCCCTGAACAAGATTCCCCGCCTTATCCGACACAAGGAGCATTCCGTGTACGCCATAGTTGGCCGACGTAAAATCTCGGCCCGTCTTGCCACCGAAATCCAGAAACAGCGATCGGTCCGTTCCGTCTTTCGAAAGGCTCACATTGCAGACCTGCTCCCCATTATACCACGTTTCTTCCTGCACGCTATCCGATGGCGATCCACCCGCCTTTCGAACACGGAAAAGCCGGGCTCCGGTCACCGCAAGTGTTCCATCGCGATTTACTCCCCCATGGAAGGCTCCGTCAAAAAGCTTTTGGGGAGTACCGAACCTACCTCTCGAAAATTTTACCTGCCATGTACTCGCCGCCTTAAATACCGCGGTATCCCTATTGTTAGCCGCACTGGTCACGTAGACAATAACCGTATCACCATTATCAAGGACCTTCCAACGGGGGATTGCCGCCGACTCGACATCAAGCCGGGCAAGATCCGATCCCGCAGCGTCCAGTCTACGTACATAGACGGACGATTGCCCAGAAACACCCTCTATTCCCGTACAAAAGGCAACCCATTTACCATCAGGCGACAGCTCCGGATGGTACGCTTCCAGCGTATCCTTGATTTCCACGACCGCAAGCGGAATCGCTCCATAATCCACGTAGGCCAACTTCTTGCTGGTGATATCCCGAAACACGAGCTTGACATGACGCGTGCCCATCTTCTCCTGAACCGTTTGTGCCTTCGCCTGCAACGAATAGGTCGATTTTGCCACCGGGGCACCACCCGAAAGCCACGTCGGTGCGGGAATAGCGCCATACGCCAAGCGGAATCCGACATGGGTGGCTTTTGTCGAAGACGTTACCGTATAGACATCGCCACGGCTGTAGATTCTCATCGAAGATGCTGCATTATGGAAACTGCCTCCCTTGAGGACCCGTTCCCCCATCGTTCCACCATCATTTGCTCCTACAAAATTCGACACCTCACCATCGGTAAATGCACCCTTCCAATCATTCACCCATTCCATCACGTTACCCGCCATATCACAAATAGACGAGTCTGCTCCGCCTTTGCTTTCCGTACAGACCTCATGCACCGCATTTCCAGACCTTTCCAGATTCCAGCACTTTTCGGGATTCCAGTGAGACTGCGCTACGATAGTCCACTCCGCCTCGGTCGGCAACCGGTAGCCTTCCACCTCGGGATGAAACACAATGTTCCCAAGACTGGAGCAATTTCCATCGCCATCCAATAGAACTTCATCGTAGGCGTACACCGTATCAAGATGTTCGCCCTTGCTTTTCGCATTCGCATAAAGTACAGCATCGTAAAACGTGACCTGCACTATCGGGTAATTGCCCGAATCAGGAGACAAGCCCTTCATCCAGCCATCCGGCCCCCTTCCAGAAGTAACTTCCGAATAGAACTCCGACCGGGTCACCTCATGAGACGAAATCAAAAAATCATAGTCGAAGGAGACATTCATAGCGGGGCGCACATCGGGCGGAGCCTTTTCGTTTTCCGTTCCTAGCGTAATGTTTCTACCGAGACTCCGCACCTGCACCATTCCGTCCCTATCGGAGGGATCTTCCTGAACTGGCAAGAAAAACGTCTCGCTGTTAGAGCAACAGACAAGGCTAAAAAAGAGAGCCATCAAAATCACTGTCTGCAAACGTTTTTCCATACACGACAATATAAAAAAACGGGTATTTCCCCGGCGAGCCAAGGGACGGGGCAACGCTTTTTTCTATCTTTCAAGAAAAAGGAACAACTATGCCCGCACAAGGTGAACACAACAAATGGATAGCCCTCGCCCTCTGCATTCTGCTCGGTTACCTAGGCCTGCACCGCTTTTACGAAGGCAAAATCTGGACAGGCATTCTCTGGCTCTGCACCGCAGGCCTCTGCGGCGTAGGCATCGTCGTTGACGCCATCCTTATCGTGATGAAGCCGGAACACTACTAACAGACGAAAGAACGGCCTTGCAGGCCTATAGACGAAAGACGAGAGATATTCGGGAATGAAACACTTATTTGTTATTGCGACAGCAAGTGCCGGGAAAATCAGGGATTTCGCCCACATTCTCGGCACCGACCACTATGAATTCAAGACGCTGAAGGACATCGGATTCGACGAAGAAATCGTGGAAGACGGGAACTCGTTTGCCGAGAATGCCATCATCAAGTCGAACACCACGGCTCGCTGGCTTGCAAAGCGCGGGATTGAAGCCACGGTACTTGCCGACGATTCCGGGCTCGAGGTTTTCGCGCTGAACGGGGAACCGGGAATCTACAGCGCCCGCTACTGCGGCGACCACGGGAACGACGGCGCGAACAACGACAAACTGATGAAAAAGCTCGAAGGCATCGAAGACCGCAGGGCACGCTACTTCTGCGCACTCTCGTACCAGACTGTAAAGCGGGTTGACACCCCGATCTTAAACGGCGCAACATTAAACGGCGCCGGGACTCGGGTGGGCGACTTTTTCGTAAGCGAACCGCAGATTTTCGAAGGCGAATGCCGCGGGCAAATCAACTACGCCCCCGTAGGCGACATGGGATTCGGTTACGACCCGCTATTCGTTCCCGACGGCGAAACCCGCACCTTCGCGCAGATGGAACTCGAAGAGAAGAAGGCCATCAGCCACCGCGGAAACGCCATCCGCGCCCTGAAAAAAGCGCTTGGGAAATAAAGGACTCGCCACCTTTTCAAAACGTTCGCAAGAATTGTGCCATAATGAGAGTCTTATTCGCACCGTTACAAGGCTACACAACGGGCATCTACCGTAAAGCCCATGCTGAAATCTTTGGCGGAGTCGATGCTTATTACGCGCCCTTCCTGCGCATAGAAAACGGAAAGCCGCGCGAAAAGGACTTGCGGGATTTGGAAGTTTCCAACCCGCAGCATTCCAACCCAGAAAAGCCGGCATGCGCAATTACCGTGCCGCAAATTATTGCGAACAGCGCAGATGAATTCAAAGTTCTCACCGAAGTCCTTTTGCAAAAAGGCTTCACGCAAATCGACTTCAACATGGGTTGCCCTTTCCCCATGCAGGTCAACCGCCATCGCGGTTCTGGTTTGCTAGGCGACACGCAAGCCGTCCAAGCAATTATGGGCGAAATCGCGCGGCAGTCTGCAACAGAGACCGCTAGATTTTCCGTCAAGATGCGACTCGGGCAAAGTTCCCCAGACGAGGCATTCGCGCTCCTCCCGATTTTAAACGATACTCCGCTCACGCAAATCACACTCCACCCGCGGCTCGGCAAACAGCAATACAAGGGCGCAATTGATATCAAGTCATTTGAGAAATTTTACAGCGAATGCCGCCATCCACTCGTCTACAACGGCGACATAACGAGCGTTTCGCAAATCTGCGAAATGGAACGCCGCTATCCTAAGCTCGCAGGCATAATGATCGGTCGCGGATTACTTGCGCAGCCAAGCCTCGCGGCGGAATACAAAGCAGGGAAAGCGAACATAACAGGAAAAGAATTTACAGACAAGCTTCTCCAAATGCACGAAATCATTTTCGAGTACGCTTGCAAAACATACCAAGGCGACAGCCAAATTCTTTCGCACGTTCAAAGTTTCTGGGAATACATCGAGCCCAACATCCCCAAAAAAACATTCAAGAAAATCAAGAAAGCCGGCAAACTCAACGAATACCAAGAAGCAATTATTGAGATGAGGGCCCTCTCGTGAAAAGCGTTTATATCGAGATAACGGACGCCTGCAACTTGCGTTGCAGCTTTTGCCCCAGCAGTGATTGCAGGCACGAGGCCGGTTCGGGCTCATCGCATACGTTCATGCCGTCCGCACTCTTCAAGAAGTGTATCGCGGGAGCTACCGAAGCAGGAATCGAGCACGTTTATTTGCACGTTCTGGGCGAACCCACGCTACATCCCGGTTTTGCGCTCTTCCTCAAGGATATAAGAACTGCGGGCCTCACCGCAACGCTCACCACGAACGGCACGACCATCAGGCGAGTCGCCCACCACATATTGAACTGCCCCGCCGTTCGCCAGGTAAACTTCTCGACGCACGCGTATGCGGAACTCCCGCCAGATGACGCCCGCGAGCACCTCGAAGACGTTCTCGACTTCTGCAGAATCGCGCTCATCGCAAGGCCCGAGATGTACATCAATCTGCGGCTCTGGAACATCGGTGCAGCAACCGCCGGAGACTGGAACGAGTTCGCGATTTCTCGCATAAACGAGACGTTCAACACGCAGGTCGCTCCGGGGAATTTCTGCAGCAGGCACAAGAGTTTCCCTATCGCGGGGAGACTCTACCTGCACGAAGATTCACGATTCGAGTGGCCCGCACGTCATATCAAAAGCGAAAGAAGCGAGTGTCATCCTGAGCAGAGCACCGACAGGTGCGACGTCGAAGGATCTACGAACAAACCGGTCGCAGGCACATGCCATGCCCTCAATACGCACGCGGCCATTCTCCATGACGGCCGGGTTGTCGCCTGCTGCCTAGACTACAGCGGGCAAATCACCCTCGGGAACATCGTCGACCAGGGCCTCGCCGAAATTCTCGGCTCGCCCCTCGCCCGCAAACTGCGCGAAGGGTTCGAAAAGCACGAACTGCGCCACCCATTCTGCCAAAAATGCACGTTCTGCAAGCGCTTCGGGAAGTAAATTCCAGACAAATTGCTATATTCTACTAGAAATAGAAAGGAGATTCAATCATGAAAAAATTGTTTTTTGCATTGACTGCATGCGCCGTTCTTTTTGCCGCGTGCGACGACAGTTCAAGTTCCCCGAATTCAGAAAACAATTCAAGCGAAAAATCTAATAGCTGTTCCAACGCCGACGAACCGCTTACCGACCCCCGCGACGGCAAGGTTTATAAGACCGTCAAGATTGGCAACCAAGTCTGGATGGCCGAGAACCTGAATTATGACGTAGAAGGCAGTTGGACAAACGACAGCCTCGACAAGGATGGCTCCATTTACGGGCGTTTTTACACCTTTGGGAGAGCAAAAAAGGCATGTCCAGATGGATGGCATCTGCCCACCTTTGACGAAATCGACGAACTTCGCGAAAACACGGGCGGAGTCGGCTTGGCCGGAAAGAATTTAAAAGCGACCTCCGGCTGGGATAAAGATGAAGATGGCAAAGACGGAAACGGGTCCGACAAGTTCTGTTTCGGCATCAAGGCGAGCGGGAAATCGTTGAATGCAGCAGATGGCGTCTATAGCGTCGGTAAAGCTGCTCAATTATGGACTTCGTCCTCTTTCACCGACTGGCGTTACGACAGTTACGGGAACCGCATCAACAACGATGATCTAGGTTATTACTTGTCTTTCACGAGCAGCGATTCCGTGCAAATCGAGTCTTACAGTACAATCTATGCTTGGAATGTACGCTGCCTCAAGGGCGATCCCGAGCCCGAACCGCCTGCTCCAGAAAATTCGTCGGGATACGATGACGGCGCTTTTACGTCCAAATCGGATTAGAACTACGTGAAAGCAACTTCAAAGAAGGGCTGTAGGAATAATTTCACCTAGTTCGGGCGATCGATAAGCACCGGAGCCTTCAGGCTAGCTTCGCCTTCCCAGAAAGGATACACAACCTTTTCGTAGAACTGTTCGAAGCGTTTCCTGTTCATCATCTTCCAGCTTTCAAATGCAATATCGTCCACATCCCTGAATACAACCCGCATAAAAACATCCTCGAAGCCACCATCCACAATCTGTCTATAGAACGGTTTCAAGTCAAATTCGTAAGGCAGCATCACGGACTCACGCATCGCGAATGTTCCCAGCGCTACCAGAGTTTCAAAGTCATTTTCGCTGCCATCCAGTGAATCCAGGCGGTCAAAGTTCAACTTTTCGAATTTCGATTCGCTCTCGGCAAAACGATACACCGTAGACCTGGCCCATTCCCTGTGGATATCAAGCATGGGAAAATCTTCGTACCGCACCAGCACTTCCTTAAAGATAAGCATCAACTTTGCAAAATACTTTCTCACAAAAGCAGCACGATCCTTTGTATCCCCTACAAAATTTGCATAAGCACCATTTGCAAAGAAATCAATCCACACCCTCCTATTCGCCGAAATCTGCGCGAGCAGGAAATAGGAACCTTCGTGCTGGCGGGTTGACTTTACGGCAAGTTTCGCCACCTCGTAGGCCTCATCCTCGCGCTTATGGAAAAAGAGCGCAACTCCCTTGTTGTACAAAAGGTGGTAGGATTTCGGGTAAAACGACAGGCCCAAATCATAATACTTCAATGCGGAATCAAGTTTTTCCTCGAAATCATAGATATCACCAACAAGCGAAAACGCCAGCTCGCTCGGTTCTATCTCAATGGAGCGCTTTGCATATAAAACGGCACTGTCAAGCTGTTTGAGCATCATGTACGAATAGCCCAGTTCGTAGCTGACCGTCGCATTTTTCGGGGAAAGCGAATCGGCCTGCTTGTAGCACTTGATGGCCTCACGGAACATTCTATTGTCGTGGTAAGCGTTCCCCTTGGCAATCAGTTGCGCAGCCTCGCGTTCATTGGCCGAAAGGGTATCATTCCCCATCGCCTTGGGTGTGCTGGTCACATTCGTATAACGGATTGTCGAAGATTGCGCAAAAGACTGCTGCAAGCCAAGGAAAACAAATCCAAGACCAAGAATCAGCGACAATGGGAGGGTTTTGACTTTCATGATTCCAATATATATTTTTATTTTTCCTATGTGCAAACGACAATTCTCGATTTCACGGGTGTTTACAGTTTTCAGCCCTTTATGCAAGGTCTGAAAGGAGATTCGCGTCTAGTTTCCGCAACTTCGAACGCAGAAATCCTCTACATAGACTGCGCCGACATTTCGGGTACGGACTGCTACTGCGATGACGAAGCTGTCGAGACCCTCCGCAGGCGCATTGCCGATGCGGGCATCACGAATGCGCACGGCATCCACTTCTTCGACAACGGCAATTACCACTACATGAGCAAAATCTGGACCGACATGGTCCAGGAACCGTTTTCGCTTGTCGTTTTTGACCACCATCCCGACATGCAAGCCCCGAAATTCGGGAATATCCTCAGTTGCGGTGGCTGGGTCAAGAAGGTTCTAGACGAAAACCAGTTTATAAACAACGTTGTCATTATCGGAGTTGCCGACCACCTCGTAGACGAAATCCGCGCAGAACTTTCGCAGGCAGGTGATGCCGATATTTTAGACAAAGTAACTTTCATCAAAGAAAGCGAAGTACGTGAAACCGGCACACCCTCGTCATTCTCGCGAACATCCACGTCATTCTCGCGAACACCCACGTCATTCTCGCGAATGCGAGAATCTTTAAGATTCCCGACCGAGTCGGGGATGACAGAAGGCCGAATCTACATCTCCATCGACAAGGACGCCCTCTCCCCCACATACGCGGCCACAAACTGGGACCAGGGTTCGCTGGATATAGCGACACTCAAAGAAATCATCGCCAATCTCGCAGCAAACCACAAGATTATCGGCGTAGACATCTGCGGGGAACGCGCCCGTGACTTTGCAGGCGACGAGAACCACACCGTGCAAGATGCGGACGCCCTGAACGACCGCATAAACCGCGAATTGTCGGATTTTTTAACTTCCCTCGCGTTGTCCCTTACTTAATTTCCAATTTATAGAAAGTATCGTAGTGGTCTGACGTGTAGTAGATAACGCAGTCCGGCTGATACACGAGCCGCTTGGTTCCGCGATTTGCACCGGAATAATCCACGTCGGCTTCGTGGTAAGAACCTTCGGGCAACGTTTCGTGAAAGTTCTCCGGATTCGAGGCGAAATTGTCAAAGTTGTCGCCGCCTATCATCACGCCGATTGTGGTCCACGGGTTAAAATTCCACTTATCAAATGTTTTGCCCGTTTTGGATTCGTAGAGTTTCTTGCCATCATTCTTGCCGACATAGTTCCCGGGCAACTTGTCAAACTTGCAGAGGTACGCAGCCACGGAATCCCTGGTCGTGTACAGGCCGGATTCTTCCACCGCATCGTAAACCAAAGTTCGTAGAATACTATCTTGAACATGGTGAAGGCTGTCTATTACATCTTGTGAGGCACATGTGGGATTTCCGCATTCATCATTCGGACCATACGCCTCACACATAATGCTCACACGCTCATCGAGACACGTATTTTCTGACGATGATGTCGTCGTACATGCCGCAACGAAAACTGAGACGAAGCCGACCAGGAAAATCTTAAGAAATTCTTTTTTCATGCCAGAAATATACATTTAAAAGGCAAATGCAAGTCAAACGGCAGGGCCGCCACCGTCAAAAGAACTATATTATGCAAAAACAGGAGATTCCCGCTCGGAGGCGGGAATGACAAATCACTATCAACTGGCAAAAAACATGGATATCAACGAACTCGCACAAAAGCACATCTTGAACCAGCCGCTCTACGTGACCGGCAAGCCCATCGCCTACACCGCCCGCGAATTCGGCCTCGACCCGAAAGACATCGACAAACTCGCGAGCAACGAGAACC
>JAEEGK010003359.1_pt1 | contig 39918 bp, 24 predicted proteins | sample 8958771 | NCBI WGS metagenome assembly JAEEGK01 (sample SAMN16246547, study PRJNA631951) | gut metagenome | biome: gut microbiome; feature: rumen; material: SC-attached | host: Bos | place: Iran: Karaj | collected 2018-10
AAAATAATAAAGAATCTTTAATAGAAGATATAAAAAAAGAAGAAAATAATAAAGAATCTTTAATAGAAGATAAAAAAATAGAAGAAAATAATAAAGAATCATTAATATATGAAAATAAAGATAATGACTTATTAATAAATGATAAAAAAGAAGAAGAAAAATTAGAAGAAAATTTTGAAGAAAAAAATAAAAATATTAATAATAATTTTAATAATAAAAAGAAAAAAATTCATTATTTTAAATTTAATCAACTATTAAATAAATCAAAAAGTGTAAATGAAATGAAATATAATGATTATAATAGCTTTAGTTATATTTCAACTATAGAAAATAAAAAACAAAAAATAAATAAAAGTTTAAAAGAAACAAATAAAAAGTTAAAAATAAATTTAAATAAAAGTAAAAGTAATATAATAAAAGATATCAATTCATCTTATACTTCCAAAAGCTTTATTAGTCAAGTAAAAAAATGTTCTGAAATTATTAATTTAACCAAATTAGAAATTGATAATTTAAAAAGAGGATTGACTAAAAAAATAAATAAAACAAGAACTTTTGATAGGAATAAAGATTTTAGTTTATCTTTAGATTCTCAATATTATAATTCATTTTGTAAAACATTTATATATAATAATAAAATCAATAACTCTCAATTTAAAAAAGAAAATTTATCTCAAGGAAAAAAAATCAAAAAAGAAAATAATAAGATAAATATTAAAATAAAAAAAGAAAAAAAAAAGGATTCAATAAATCCTTTAAATGAAAAAGTAAAAAATGAAAAAATTAAAAAACAAAAAATTGAATTAAAAAAAATTAATATTAAAAATAAAAAAGATAATCTTAATAAAAATAATAAAAATAAATTTGTAAAAAATAGAAATCAATTAAATCAAATAAAGCAAAAGAAATCTCAAAATATTAATAATAATTCATTAAATTTTAAAAACCCAGATGAAATAAAAATAAATGAATATAATCAAAAATCAAAATCTCTAAACAAATTAAAAATTAATAATAGAATAAATAAATCAATAAAAGAAGATGATGAAGATTATAGTCAATTAAAAACTAATTCAAAAACAAATAATATAATGAAAACAACTAAAACATCTTTTAAACATACTACTCAACTTCGTTCTCAAAGTGGAGCAAAAAGTAGAAAAAATCAAAAATCATTATTATATAATAATGAAATAATAAACGAAAGTAATGAAATTGATCTTTCTTTAAGAAATAAAAATAGTAAAATTGGAATTAAATTAATAAAAAAACCTTTTCAAAATTTAACAAATAAAATTAATAATAATCATAATCATATTTCTTTAGTACACTCTCATAAAAATTTAACTCAAATAGAAGAAATGAAAAAAATAAATAAAATTAATAATGGAATAAATTTTGGTTATGAATATTGGAAAGAAAATCAAATGAAATTAAATAAAATATTAAAAGAAAAATATATTAAAAAAAATTTAATTAATTCGAATTCACAGCCTTTAATTTTTCAAAATAGTTCAGAATTAGAAACAAAAAATAATACATTATCAAATAAAAATTTAAAAAATATAAAAAAGAATAATTATTATAATAATATATATAAAAATGAATTATTAGAATTAATGAAATCACCTATAAATCCTTATTCAATTATTTGGACTGATAAAATATTAAGAAAAAATTTTAATAAAACTATTAAAATAAATGGAACTTTAAATGGTGGAATACCAAAATTAGAAATTTCAATTAGGAAAAATCAAGAAAAATCACATAATTTAACATCAAGAATAAATAACAAATATCCTTCAATTTTTAAATATTTTAATGATTAAAAATTCATAATGTAATTGTGTTAGTATTTTATAAATTTATATAATTTTTTTTATATAAAAAAGGACTTAAAGAAATAAAAAATACATAATTAATTATACTAAAATATTAAAATAATTTTAATTATTTTTTTTATTTATTAAAAAGAAAATGGAACAATTACAAAAGTATATATCTAGAATAACAAATTTCATAAATGAATTAAAAGAAAATGATCCAAAATATCCAAATGATACAATTCATAGAAAAATAAATAGAAAACTATTAAAATATAAAGAAATAAAAATCCTATATGATAAAACTGGAATTCACCCAATTTTTTTTTTATATATTTTATTAATATGTTTAATATTTATATTTATAGGATTTTTTGATAATATTTTAACAATAATAATAGGAACAGCATATCCTTTATATATTTCATATAAAACTCTTCAAAATTATATTAATGATAATGAAGAAGATGAAGATGAAGAAAATGAAGATGAAAATATAAATGATATGATTCAATGGTTAAGTTATTGGGTTGTTTATTCTTTTTTTATTAATATAGAAAGTATATTTAAAAGAATTTTAATTTACATTCCTTTCTATTTCTTTATTAAAGTTATCTTTTTACTCTTTTGTTTTTTACCTCAATATCAATTAAGTGGTTGGATTTATAATAATTTTATAAGAGTCTTGTTTATTAAATATGAACAAAATATTTTGAATATGTCTAATCAAATAATTAAAACTTTGACACATTCTGAAAATGATGATAAAAATACATATAATAAAAGTAAAACAATGAATATTAAAAATAAAAATATTGAAAATGATGATAATAAAAATAGTGAAATAAAATCTGATTCTTATAGAAAAAATGATGAGAAAAAAGATAAAAGAAATAAGAATAACAAAAAAAATGTTAATTAATTAATAAATATTATAAAAGAAGATTATTAATATTGATATAAAATATCTATTAATAAAATAAATATTTCATTTATTTTATAATTTTTTATTCATATTTTCTAAATTAAACCAGATTTTTATCTATTTAAAAGAATTTTTAATTAAAAAGTTTAAATATCATTTAGATTTATTAGACTATTTTTTTTAATTTTTTATTATATTTAAATATCTAAATTATATTTTCATTTTTTGATTCATTAATTTTAAAAAAAATGATTTATTAATATAAATTATTTTTCACAATAAATAATTCATTTTATATAAAATTTTTCCTTTACTTGTTATTTTAAATTATAATTAATAGTTTATTTATTTTTTGATGTCTCCTGAACAATTTTTAATTTTTTTTATATATTATTATTTGATTTTTCATTAATAAATTTTCATAAAAAACTTCTAAAAGATTATTATATTTTTGTTTAAAAAATATTATATATTTAAAAAAAAATTTATTTCTATATTATTTTATATATCAACTATTTTTAATTTTATAAAAATAGAAAATAAATAAATTAATATAATTATATAATAGAATCAATAAAAAAAATTCCCCATCCGAGACTTGAACTCGGGTCTTCTCGGTGAAAGCGAGATATCCTAACCCCTAGACTAATGAGGATTATTAATATTATTAAATATATTTTTTTTAATATATCAAAAAAGAATATATTGTTTTCAAAATTAAAATTAATTTATTATAATTATATTTTATTTTAAAAAAAATGGGATGTGGTGGTTCTACTTTATTAGAAAGTTTTTTAGGAGATAATTTATCTGAAATTCTTAGAGAATCTAAATTTTTAAATAAAGAATTTAATCCTTTTTATAAAATTTCTTATAATGATTTTGAAATATATTTAAAAACAATTGAAAATGAAAAAAATTTTAATAAAAAAATTGATTTAATAATAAAAAATTATGAATTTAATACTATCGCATCTTCCTTATTTTCAGATGTTTTAAATATGGGAAATAAGAAGTTTAAAAATATTTTTAATGAAAATTATGATTATTCAAATGATATTATATTAATTATTTTTTTATTTACTTCAAGTAATGAAAATGAATTAGAAAAAAAAAAATTACTTCAAAAAATAATTTTTAAAGTTTCAAAAAATTCAAATAATGAATACTTAACTGGTAAACTTTATATTATCATTTTAAATCTTCTTTTTTATTTTTTATTTTCTTTTATATATGTTTTTATATTTATTCCAATTTTAGATAATAATTATAGATTAAATAAAGAAGATATTGAAACTTTATTAGTAAATAAAAAAAGTACTAATTCAATAAAACCTAAGAATTTAAATAATATGATAAATGAATCCTTAATGAAAATTAATAAGAAGATAAATGCTAATGAAATTATATCTAATTTTTTAGTTAAAATTTTTTCACCAATTTCATCTTTAATTGAAGAATCTCCGGATGTTGAAATAATAAAAATAGAAGATTCAAAAATGGAAGAAGTTATATCAAATATTGAAACAATATTTAATATAAAAACATTCATTGATACTTTTGAATTTATATAAATAATATAAAAAATATATTTTAATTTTTCAAATAACAAAATATATTTATAATTTATAAAAAAAGTTAAAATATTAATATTTTATAATATTTAATATAATAAAAATTAAATAAAAAAATTATAATAATACAATATGATAATAGTCAAAATTTCCTATTCTGCAATTAAAAATTTTTTACTCATAAAACATTCTAAAAATGCATTTAAAATAAATAACAAATACAGCAATTTTTATCATAATTTTTTCAATAATAAATTGATTTCATATATTTTATATAAAAAAATATTATTTACTTTCATGATTATATGGTTTTCCACAACCGGGACATTTATTAAATTTAAAAACATAAACATTATCATTAAAACATTTATTACATAAAAGACAAGGGCATCCACAATTAAAATTTATAATTCCTTTTTCAATTTTACAAATTGGGCAAATTTTAACATTTTTATCTTCAAAAGAATTTTTTTTCATAAATTTTTTTTTTTCCATTTTAATAACCAATTTCTCTTCTAAAGGAATTTTATGAATAGGACAAATTTCATTATAATCAACTAAGAAAGCATGTTCTTTACATAATCCACAACCACATTTTGAAAAGGAAAAAATTGAATTATCACATAAAATACAATGATTTAATTTATTTTCATTTAATTTTTCTTTTTCATTTATTTTATCTTTTTCAATATCAAAATCATCATTTAAAGAAATTATTCCTGAATTATTAATATTTGTAGTATTTATTATTATATATTGTCCATCATTTGTTTTTTTTTGTTTAACTATTTCAGCAGAATAAACTTTTTGAAATTTGATTTTATTTTTTTTTTTGTAATAAAATACACATATTATAATAATTGAAACACAAAATATTATTGGAAAAATTATTCCTAATATAATTTTTATTTTATATAAACTATCATCTATTTCACAAAATCCATATGAAATTTTATATCCTTTTTCACAATATACACAATCAAATTCAGTACAAAATTTACATTTTCCATAAATTGAACATTCTGTATTGTAACATTTTGAATTTTTTAATTCATATCCTTCTTTACATATTTCACATTGGTTTTTTTTACTACAATAATTACAATTTTGTATAAAACAAGATTGAGAATTTTTTATTTGATTTGCTCTATTTTTATTTTTTAATTCTTTCATTTTTTTATAAAATAATTAAATTTTATAGTATTATTTTTTAATATTTTAAGTTTTTTAATATTATATATATCTTCAATTAAAAAATAAAATATTTAACATTTTTTCTTTTTATTTAAAAACTAATTATTTTTCCATTTGATTATATTATAGTATCAAAAGATAATGTATATACAAATTCATATTAATATTTTTAAAGATATTCCAAATTTAATCCTTTTTTATATTCCTCATAAATTTCATCATTTACATAAAATTTATAATCCAATAAAATAAAAAAATTATATTCCATTAAATTTAATTCTTTTAATGAAACACCAAAAATTTGGCAATAATAATCATTTTGATATATAATATCTTCATTGTATTTTATTGATAATAAAATACTTGAAAATAATAATTTATGTATATAATGTTTATTTATAGGAATATCTTTGATATATAATCTATCTAAATAATATAAACTTAAAATTAAAGAATTTATTTCACATTTTGAATAAAATAATATTCTTGTTAAATAATCTTTTATTGAAATTTCTGGAATTTCATAACTATAAAATGACTCCATTAAAGGAAATTTTTCAATATCTATTTTATTATATTTATATTTATCAACAATATTTTCAAGAACATTTGCTATTATTGATATTAAATTTTGGTTTTTTAAAGACAAACAATCTTCTTCATTTTCATGTTCAGATGAAAATTCATAATATTTTGTTGAATTTTCACTAGTAAAAGAATTTAAAGAATCATTTATTATACTATTATCATTATAGGTTTTATCTATATTATCTATATCATTTTGCATTTTTAAATATTGAAAAAAAATCTATTTAAAATTTTAATATAATATACTATATTAAGAAAAAGAAAATATAAAATGATATAATTTCATCATTATTTTAATATATTTTAAATCACCTTAAAAATTATAATCAAAGTTTTGAATTTTGATAAATAAATTGACTTATATATACATAATTTTAATTTAGAAATATTTATTCAATTATATTTAAAAGAAATAATATTAAATAATATAAATAACAAAAAAAAGTTTTTTAACATTTATAAATTTACTCAAAAAAAGTATATATTTTTTCATTATTTATTCTTTTCAAAACACAAAAATAAACATAACTCAAGAAAAAAATAAATGATATAAAAATATAACAAATGAGAGAAAAAAAAACTAAAAAACTTAATTATTTATATTTTTAAAAATTTAAAAAAAAATAATGGAATCAGAATCACGTGAATTAGTCCCAGGAATTTTTATTCACAAAAGTTACATTTCATCCTCTTCAATACCAGGTGCAATAGGAACATATATATGGAATATAGAAGTAAAAACAATGAGTGTTATAACATTAAATTTATCATTTGAAAATTCAGAAAATATTCAAATTGAAAATAATAATAATTCAGAAATTTTAATAACAATAAATCCATATGAAAATAAACAAATAGTAAAAATTACTTTATTTCAAGATTGGGTTTTAAATCCTAAATTTCAATTAAAATTAAATGTACCAAGTAAAGAAATACAAGAAAATTTTATTAAAAATGATAAAAAAATAAATAATGAAAATTTAAAAAAATGTTTAGACAATTTTAAATTCATTCAACTAGAAAATTATCAAATAAATGAAATTGAAAAATTATTTACAGAGAAAAAAATAGATAAATTTGTTGATTTTGATTTTCAGCCAAATGACTTATCAATGATATCAAAAAAATTTTCAAAAGATGGGACAGAAATAAAAGATATTTTAGATTATATAATTGATTGGAGAAGACCAGAAAATTTTATATTATTAAATGATGAAAAAAATGAAGTATATAATATAATAAATGATAATCCAGAACCAAATGATATTATACAAGAAATTTTACCAGATCATAATTTTTCAAGTTCTATAAGTTGTATTGCAGAAAAACCAAATTTAATTAAAAGATTAATTATAAATAATAAAAAAGTATCAAAATTCGGTTTTTATATTATTAATTTATGTATTAATGGATTATGGAAAAAAATATTTATTGATGATTTATTTCCTTGTATTCCTAAATCTAATCCTATGATAACACATTCTCCTTCTAATGAAATATGGATTCTTTTATTAGAAAAAGCTTTGGCAAAAGTTTTTGATTCTTATTATGATTTATTATATGTTGAAAAATGTGATTTTTTATTATTTTTAACTGGTTGTCCTTCTTTTTATTTTTTAACTGAAGAATTAGTTAGAAATGGTATTAATGAATTTTATGATAAAATTTATGACTATGTTTGTAATAAAAATTATTTAGTTATGGCTTTAAAAAAAAATAATGATAATGAAAATGAAAATGAAGAAAATAGTAATTTTAATAATTCTATTATTGTTTATGATTTTGGTTATACTATTTTAGATATTTTAGATAAAGGAAATATTAAGTTTTTTCTTATGAGAAAAGTAATTTTTCAACAAGAAAAAGAAGAATTAATTGAAACTTATCATAACCAAATTGTAAATAAATTTCCTGATTTAAAAAATATTTTAATTCCTGGTACTATTATTTTTTCTTTAGAAGATTTTATAAAAGAATTTACAAATATTAATGTTTGTTATTGTAAAAATTGGGAAGAAAATAGAATAAAAGGATTATTTATACTTTCAAATGAAAATAATAAAAATAATAAAAACAATAATATAATATCTAAATATTATTATCAATTTGAATTAAAACAAAATTCAAATATTATTATTTCTTTATTTCAAGACGAAGATAAATTAAAACAAAATGAATCAAGAAAACCTTTAATGGATATTTCATTAACAATATTAAAATTTGATAAAAATACAAATGAAATTAATCATATTCAAACAATAGATTTTTCAATAACTCCTTCAATTCAAATGGAATTAAATTTAACTTCTGGAAATTATATTATTTTTCCTAGAACAAGTGGTTGTTTTATTGGAAAAATTAATGATAATTTCTCTATGAGAAATACTAATTTAAAAGATGAAAATGGACAATTATCAAAAATATTTATTAATGTTATTAAAGATATTTTTGAAAGATATGATTTTTTTCAAAATAATATTTTAAGTTATAAAGAGTTTCATTCTTTAATTGAAAAAATGAGAAATAGTAGAATTGACGAAAATGAATTAAAAAAGATTTTTAATGAATATTCTTTTAATCAAAATGGTATTTGTTTAAAGTGCTTAATTAAGTATTTTTATGATATTTTATCAAAAAATGAAAATTTAATGAGAGAATATTTAAAAAATTTAGGTTATGATAATGATTTATATTGTAATAAATATAGAAATTTTGTTATTGTTTTACATTCCAATATTCAAGTTAATGTTAATCTATATGAAACTTTAAATTCAGGAATAAATGAAAAAGTAAATAAAATATTATTAAAACATTTTGGTGAAATAAAAAAAAATAACAATGAAAATATTATTCCAATATTATTAAGATCTAAATTAAATGAATCTATTATTACTTTAGGTTGTAAAAATAAAACTATGAATAAATTAAAAGTTACAGTTGGGATTAAAAATTTAAATGGCTTAATATTTGGAATAAGTAATGAGAATACAAAAATTATTAATGGAAATGATTATGAATATTTTTTCCAATTTTATATTCAAAATCCTAATGATTTAGAAAATATTGATTTAAGTATTCAAAGTTTAAATGTTTCATAAATATTATTTTTTTACTTTTTTTTTCAATAAAAATAGATAAATAAATAATTTAGATAATAAATTTTTATAATTTAACTCTTAAATATTATATAAAATTTATTTTAATAACAAAAAACATAAACTATTCAAATAAAAATATATTTTTTTATAAACTCAAAAAAAATTATATTTAATTGAAATAAAAGATTATTTAATTGATAAATATAATAATAATAATAACAATTATATTAATTTTAATATATTATTATTTCTTTAAGAATAAAATATAAAATAGAATAAAATTGTTTTTGATTTATTCAGATGGAAATAAATAGGTCAATTTTAATAATTATAAAATAAAACCTTTAAATATTTTTTATTTAATTTAAAATTAAAATATTTTATTCATATCAATTTCTATTTATAATAATAATAAAATTTCTCATATAATTAAAAAAATAAAAAATATAAAGAAATAAAACAAATAATAAAATAAGACTTTTTTTATAATAAATAAAAATCATTCTGAAGTGATATTAACATTTATTGTTCCTGATTTAATTTTTGGAAAACTATCTTGAGATTTATATTTATAAATTTGACTAGTGTTTCTTTTTCTTAAACCTAAATTTTTAACATTTATTTCTCTATTATCAATAAGACTATTAAATTTTTTATCATGAAATTTTTTATCATCATTATTAGTATTATTTGTTGGAATAATAGAATTTGAAGAAAAAGTATTTTTTAATTTAATATTTTTTTCATTTTCTTTTTTAAAAAAAGATACTATAGGAGAATAAATTCTCATATTTAATTTTTTTTGAAATTCATTTTGAATAGTATTAAAATCCTTATAATTCTCTATAGAAGGTTTTTTATGAAATAATTCAACATTAATTTTATTTAAATCAAACATTGTTTTAAAAGATTTATTTCTTTTATTTTTATTTAAACCTGATTTATAACCAAAATAATTTTTTTCAATTTTAGCAATTTTTTTTACTACTTTAACATCAGGACTTTTATTATATTCATCTTCATCACTAAAAGTATTATCAAAAACTTGAATTTCTTCAAATTCATTTTGCTGTTTTGGAAAAAAATTTGCCCTTTCTGCTTTTCCTTTTCTTACTATTGTTTTAAAAACTTCATTCATACTTTTATTAAATTTTTTTTGTACTTTATTTCTATTATATTCTTGTAATAATTCACTTAAAATATTTTTAGTAGTTTTTGTTCTATTTTTTAATCTTATATCAATATTGTATTTTGTTTTATTTTTTTTATACCAATCATCATGTTTTACTAAATCACTTGTATAATTTGATATATTTAAAAAAAATTTCATTTTTAATCTACTAAATAATAATCTTTTTTCTCTTATATTTTTTATTTCTTTATCATATTTTTTTTTCTTTTTTTCATTTCTTTTTTTTTCTCTTAAACTTTCATATTCAAATTTATTTTTTTTTATTACTTTATTTTCTTCTTCATTTTTTTTTCTTAAAAATGTTAAATAACGTTCTAATAATACCTCAATATCAATTCCCTGATCTAACATTATATTTATTTCTTTTGAAATATTTTGCTTTAATAATTCTTGTTTCATTTGTTTATTATCTATTTTTTTTCCTTGTTTTGATAAAAACTCCAGTAAAGTTTTTTTTTTTTCTTTTTCTTCTTCTTCAATTTCTTTAGATAAATCTGAAAACAAATATATTTCAATTTTGTTAATTTTTCTTTTATTTATATTTTCTAAATTTTCCGTATTTAAATTTTTATTTTTTTGATTTTTTATTTTAGTATTATCTTTAATTTTTTCTTCAATATTTGACGCTTGAATTATTATGTCTATTATAAAATTACAATAAATATAATTAAAAGTTCTAAAAAATTGTAAAATTATTTTACAAATTGATTTATAATCTTTAATTAAATAAGGTTTTGTTGAAATAAATTTACTTAAATCAATACAATTTTTATTATTAAATAAATTAAAAATTTTATCTAAATCATTTTTTGAAATTGATTTTTCTTTTATTCTCATATTAAAAACTAAAATTGATTTAATCATTTTTTCACATTGAATATAATTTCTTTGTATAAATCTGATGATACCTTTAATTATTTCTTCTTTTTTATATGCATATTCTTTTGATAAAATATTACTTTGTTTATTTCTATTTATATTAACAAATTTATTTATTAATTCAGGTTCATCATAAAATAATTTTATATTTTGTAATTTTTCTTTAATTAACTCATGAATTGATTTTATTTCATTTTGATTTTGACTTATTTCTTGTTTTAAATTAGTTAAATTGTTTAACATTCTATTTAATTTATTAAATTTTGAAATAAAAATTAAATTTTGATTTTTTACATGATTTACAACTTGAACTAAATCTTTTAATTTTAGATACTTTTTAATTAAATTCAATTTCAAATAATTTTGAATTGTTTCTTTTCTTAATATTTTATTATCTTGAAATATTTTTTGATTTTTCCTTTTTTCAAAAGGTAAAATTTTTTTTCTTCTTAAAATTTTTTTTTTTAATTTATGAATATTATCTTCAGTGATTTTAATATTTTGTTTTAAATCTTTTAGAGAAAATTCTTCTTTAGTTAAAATTTTTTTTTTTATATTTTCTTCTTCAACAAACATTAATTTAGATTTTAAATTAAAATTTGACATAGTATGAAATAGATGATTCTGTACTTTTTCTTCATTATTAATTTTTAATTTGATTAATTTATATTTTTCATATTGTTTTTTTATAGTCATACTTTCAATAAATTCTAAATGTAAATTTTTTTTTAAATTCATATTTTCGATTTCAAGTTCTGATTTTATATTTTTATACATTTCAATTGCTTGAGTAAAAGTCTTTATTTGTACTTCTAAATCTATTTTTTCATCTTCTTTTTCTTTTATTTTATCATTATTTTTTAATTTTAAATTTTGTAATAATATATAATTAAATTGTTCATTAATTGATTTTAATATTGTTTTTTTTTGCATTATTAAAATATCATTTTTATTCATTTTTTTTTGATATTCTTCTATTTGTTTTTCATAATATTCAATTGCATTATCTAAATTTGTATATTTTGATTGTTCATCTATTAAATAATTCATTAAATCTTTTTTTGCTTTTGAAAATTGTTTTTCATTTTTGATTAAGAAATATGATTTTGTTTTATTTTTTTCTTGATTTATCTTTTTTTCTTCTTTTTTTATATTTTCTCTTTTATTTTTTTCCTTTTCAAATGAATTTTTCAATATGTCTTCTTTAAATATTTTATTTTTTGGTTTAATAAATTTTTGGCTTAAACTTTTTTTCTTTTTCTTGATTTTTAGTTCTGTAATTAATAAACTATTCATTTATTTTTTTATTAATTTAATATTAAATTATTTTATTTTTTTTAATAAGTTTAAACTAATAAATATTTTAATTTCTGTTTTTTTTTTTTAAACATATAATTTTTAATCTTTATTAATTCAATAAAAACAATTTAAATCAATTTATATGAAATATTAACTTCGAAAAAAATCTATTTTTTAAATATTAAAAAACAAAATATAAAATTTTCAAAAAAAAAATAAAACATAAAAAACAAAAAAAAATAAATAAAATGCAAAGAGTAGAAAGAAAAAGAAAAACACTTCGAGATGTATCTCTTAATTCAGATGATTCAATTCCTTCATTTTCAATATCAAATTCATATTCAGTTAAAAGTTTATGTAGTAATTTATCATCAGTTCATTCAGAAAAAATAGAAGTTCATTTTGAAAATGAATTTCAATCTGAAGAAGTAATTGATGATTTTATAAGTGATTATATAAATGAAAAAAGAAACACAAGAAAAAATATTTCAGATAATATAAAAAATTTAACCGAAGATTTTTTAAATGATATTATGAGAAATTGTAATAAAAATAATTCACATATTGATTATTCTAAAACTAATACTTTTACACTTTCTGAAAATAATGATATTACTTTAAGGCTAAAAAAAGATTTAAATGGACCTACTACTATTATTTCTCCTAATAATGATTCTAATGAAAATGATGATGAAGAAGATGATAAATGATCATTTATTTTTTTTTTATTTATAAATTTTTTTTCAATAAGTTGATAAACTTTATTATTTATTATTTCTATTATTGCTTTACTTTTTTTAGAATATTTGAAATCAAAATTTTTTAATTATTGTAAATTCCTGAAATTTAATTATTTTTAAAATTTAAATATCTAAAAAATACTAAAAAAATTAAATAAATTAAGTTAATTTATCACAAACCATCAATATTAAAATTAAATAAAAATTTATTATAAAGATAAAAACAATAAAATATCATTTAAATTAAAGATAAAATATTTTAATTGTCAAGAAAGATAATTTCATTTTCATTAGTTTTATTATGTTCTTTTTTTTTATTCTTAAAAAAAATATAAACAAAACATAAAATAAAAAAAATTAAAAAAATAATAATACTTTTCAAAATAATAATATTTTGTTTTAAAAGATAATTTTCATCATTACAAAACTGATTTATTTTTTCTTCATTCCATGCAAAATTATTAATAACTTTAGTAAAATTATTAAAAGTAAACCTTTTAATCAAATTATAATTTATTAAATAATCAATATAATAATTATTAATATCAAAAACTGTTTTATTTTCATCTTCTTTATATAATTCAAAAGTCGCACTTCCCGAATATGTAATATCAATAACATTTTCATATATATTTTCATATAATTTATAAGCAGAATTAATAAATAATTGTATTCCCATTATTGTTGAATCATGTGAATTTGCTATAAATATTTTTTGATAATTAGAATTAGTATTATTATTAATTTCATCATAAATTTTGTTTGTAAATTTTAAAATAATATCTCTTAATAATAAACTCGTTTCTAATTTAAAACTTTCTTCTTTTTCATCTCCAAATAAATAATATATGATAAAAATATAATGAACTTCTTTTGATATTTTTAAAAAGTTTTCTGGTTCTATTTTATATTTTAATAAAGTTTCATTTGTTTTTTTTCCATCATATATTGAGCTTATATATTGATCTGTTATATCAAAAATTTCTAAAAACTTATAATATTTATTTTCATTATGTATTTGATTTAATTTTTCTCTATATAAATTATTAAATTTAATTTCCATTTCTTTTATTTTTTTATTTTCTTTTAAATTTTTATTTAAAATTTTTTCATATTCTTTTCTACATTTTTTACTCATTGTAATAAGAAATTTGCCTTCACTTTCTTTAGAAATATGAAAAGGTAATAAATGATTGTTATATTCACAAAAACGTTTACTTATTTTTATAATTTCATCTTTCATTTCTTCATTTTCAAAAAGTTTAATAGGAGGAAAAGTAAAATTGACTAATTCTCCAATATACATAAATGTTCTTTTAAAACGATGCATTTCACAAAAAGCTAAAATTTGACTTAAAGAACTCATAATTGTTCTATCAAAATTAGTACTTTCAATATAAATTTCATTGGAATCACATTTATTATTTATGATATCAGATTCATAATAATACTTGTCATTTATATATTCTCCAAAAATATATGTCATTCTTTCACCATATGCTGTTAATTGTCCTTTATTTAATATTAAATTATCAAAAAAATCTTTTGACTTTAAATTTAATGACATTGGTGTTCTTCCACCATGACGAACTATTAAATATATTGATATTAGTTTTTTAGAGTAGGAAAAAAATAAAAGGAAATTTAATATTTCAAATAAAAGAATATTTTTCATTTTTTAAAAAATATTTTTTTTAAATATCTCAATTATTTTAATTGATATTTTAAATAAATTTATTATTTTGTATATATATAAAAATAAAAACATTTAGTTAAATAAAGATTTTTTTATTAAATCTATATATTAAAATAATAATTTAGAGTAATAAATAAAAATATTAAAGAAATTAAATTTTAAATAGAATATAAAAAATATGTATTTTTTTATATCATCTCTCCAAAGAAATAGTAGAAAGAATTCGTTTAATCTTAAAAACTCAAATTCAAATAATGAAAATACAATAAATCCTGAAATATTATTTCTACAAGAAAATATAATAAGAAATGGGTTATCAAAATTAGTAAAAGAATCAAAAGAAAAAAAATTAACAAAAAATCAAAAATTTTATATTGGTAATAACAATTATGAAATAAATGAATTCAATTATAATAATTTAGATTTCAATTATTATAATAATTTAAATAATATAATTTACAATAAAGAAAATTCAGAAAATGAATTTTCAGATGATGAAACTTCAATAAAAAATATGTCAGTAGATGAAATTATTGAAGATTTGTTTATGAAAGAAAAGAATATAAATAATGATATTAATTATAAGAGAAGTTTAGTAATTAGTAAATTAGAAGAATTTAAATATAAATATTTAGAGAAACATTTAAATAGAAAAGAAAAAGAATGTTCAATTTGTTTAGAGGAATTTAAAGAATTGGATAGAGTTAAATTATTTTCTTGTAAACAACATATTTTTCATAAAGATTGTATTATTAAATGGTTATTGGATAAAGATATTTGTCCTTTGTGTAAAAAACCAATTATTTATTAATGTATGTATTATATAAATTATTATCATTTTTTCTTTTAAACTTTATAGGTAATATTAGTTATGTCTAATGTGGTTATTTTTAAATAATTTAAAAAAAGGAATTTAATATTAGGAAGAGTAAAAATAATTCAATTTATTATTAATTAATATAACAATAATAAATAAAAATGAATATAATAAAAAAAAACAAGTAATTTAGTAGAAGCAATATAAATATAGATTAAAAAAAAAGTAAATATTTTTAAATTAAAAATATCTAAAAAAAAATTTAAAAAATCATTTCAAAATCCTTAAATAAAAAAAAAAATTTTAACTTTTTAAAAAGAAATCATAACCAAAAAATTTTTTAATAGGTAACACCAGCAACAGTAACATAAGCATGTTGGAATTCATTTTCAAATTTTCCCATTACACTACCATCAGCATTAGGATTCCAAAAAGCACCACAAGCATGATTTAATCCACAATGTCCTTTTTTAAATGAAGTACCACTTACAATAAATTTATATCCTGGATATGTTGAATGTAATTTTTGATTTATTTCATTTATTGTTTCATTCATTTTTGTTTGTTGATCTCCTTCTACATATTCACCATCTAAATGTCCTTTTAAAGATTCTTCTATTAATCCTCTTACTTCTTCTTTTATATCTTCAAATTTAAGATCTTTTGACATTTTAATATATATTTTATTTTTTTTTAGGGTTTTATATTTTTTTATTAAGGAAAAATACTATTTTATTTTATTTTTTATTATTTATTAAATTAATTTTATTTATTATTAAATAAAAGGATTTGGATTCATTATTTTCTTATAAGATAAATTCTTGATGAATGAGTAATTAAATCAAACCACAATTTATTATCAATAAATATAAAACAAAGTTAATGTATTTATTATTTTTTATTTTAATATGTTAAAAAAATTATTACGATAATTAAATTTAATTTTAAAAAATTATTATATTTTTCGAGATTGATTAATATAAAAGTTATATAAACCAAAAAAAAGAATGAAATATTATAGTAAAACTTTAAATTTTAGTTAAATATTTTACAATGAGACTTACAGATAATGAAATAAAAGAATTATAAAAAAATCAATCAAATTAAAAATAAAAAATAAATTTAATAAACAATTTAATTGATTTGAAATAATTAATTTTACAATTAATAATTCAAATGGTTAAAGTATATTGAAAAATTTGAATTGATATTGGAAAATTTATTCATATTAAATTTTTTCAACCTAATAAAAATTATATTAGAGTTATTGAAATAATAGAATTTATGAAAACAAACTTATTGATCAATTATAATAAATAAATTTACATTTTTATTCTTAAATATTTTTATTAAAAATAAAAAATTAAAATAAAAATTTGTTTTTAAAAGAATAATAATTAATAATAAAATTTTTTTGAAAATAAAAATGCATATTTCACCTTTACAAAAGTCTAGTTTTTCAAATAAAACATTTTATGAATCAAAAGAACAAATAAAACAAAAAATAAATGAATTAACAATTCAAAAATTACAAAATAAAATAGAATTATTAGAAAATAAAATAAATAATTTATCAAAAGAAAATTCAGATTTAAAAACAAAAATTGCACTGAATTCAAATATAGAATATGAATTATCAAATACTCAAATAAAATTAAGAGAATTAGAAGATAAAAATTATAATTTAATTGAAAATAATTATAAAGAACAAAAAAATTTAGAAAATAAAATAGAAAATTTAAATTTATTAAAAGAACAAGAAGAAAAAATAAATAGAAAATCAATGATAATTTACAATCAAAGAAGAGAACTTTTAAATCAAGTAGAATTAGAAAATAAATTAAATAAAGAGGAAATAATAATTTTAAGAAAAAAAAATGAAGATTTAAAAAAAAAAAATGAAGAAAAAGTAAAAAGATTAGAAATAAGAAATCAAATTAAATATACTGAATTAAAAAAAAGAATGACTGATAATTTAAATGAAGCAAAAAAAAATATAACTAAATTAAATATTGAATATATGGATGTTAATAATAGATTAACTTTATTACAAAATAATCAATTATTGAATCAAATTGAATTACAATCAGAAAAAATTGAAGAATTAGAAAAGTATAATAAAAATTTAAAAGATCAAATTTTTTATTTAGAAAATGAATTAGAAATTCATAAAAATGTTGAAATTAAATTAGCCAAAAAAATAAGAAAAACGTCTCTTAGTCAAAATATAAGTTTTAAAGATAATACTTTTAATAATTTTATGAATTCTAACGATTCAGTTAATTTAAATATTGAATTAATTAAAGATCAAATTAATCCTATTAATAAAAAAGTATTTTGTAATTCTACTATAAATAAAAGAACTTTTAATGAAAATAATTATTTTTCTATTCAAGAAAAAAAAATACAAAATCTTGAAAAGCAAATTAAAAATAAGAATAATGAAATTGAAAATTTAAAATTTATTATTAATGATAATAAAATTAAATTATCACATTATGAAGATAAATATAGTGGTTTATTTAATTTTTTTGAAAATTGCCTTAGTCAATTTTATAACGATAAAGAAATTAATAAAAATAAAAATTTTTGTATTAATATTGATTCAATTAAAAAATGTAATTTTACTATTTTTTCAAAGGAAGAACAATATAGTTTATTAGTTTTAATTATGAAATATTTATTACCAATAATTAATTTAAATTTTAATGCAAACTGTAATGTTGGAAATGAAATTTTTCAAACTAATTTAAATATTATAAATAAAGAGTTTAATAAAACAGAAAATTTTTTAAATGATCCAATTTTAAAGCCCGCTTTTATTAAATATAATAAAATAAAAAATCATTGTAGTTCTAATACTAATATTAGTAATTTATTCACTAAATCTATTCCAATTATGAGAAAAGATAAAATAAAACATGATATTAAAATTAGTAATTTTAAATTAAAAGGTATTATTAATTGAAATATCTTTTTTATATGTTATATTTTATTCTCTAAGAATTTATTTATTTTAAATAATTTTTTTATGAATTTAAAATATAAAATTAGTATTTTTTTGATTAATATTAGATGTCAAAAATAAATGATTATTTATTTATTTCATATTTATAAAAACTTTTTAATATTTTTAGGTTTTTAATATATAAATAATTGATAAATAAGTTTAACATTTTTTTATTAAATTATATATAATATACTTTTATTTTTTTATTTAATTTTTTTTAAAAAATTTTTTAAATTTTATAACAAAAAATTTAACACATTTAATAATGACCAATAAAAATGAATCAAAAGATTTAAAATTAAATGAAAATGAAAAAGAAGATTTATATAGTTTATTTTATGAAATAATAAGTGAAATAAAAAATTGTAAAATAGAAATAGAAGAAGATGATTTTAAAAAAAATATACAAACAATATCATCAAAGCAATTAATAGATTATCTTCATGATTCAATCAAAATATTATTAAAAAAGAAATTTGAAGAAGGAAAAGAAGAACAAAAAAAAGAAGAAATACATTTAAAATTAATGAAAAAAATACCTATTGAAACAAATGAAATAAATCAATTAGAAAATATTTTAAAAAAATTAGAAGAAAAAGAAAGAAATTTAATAAAATTAGTATTTAAATATAAATTACAAAAAGATGCAATGAAAAATAAAATAGAAGATTTATTAGATATTGAAGATGAATATGAAGAAATGAAAGAAAAATTAAAATATGAAGATGGTAGATTTTTAGAAAATGATAGAAAAGATAATGAAATATTAATTTTAAGACAAGAAAATACTAATTTAAAAAAAGTTATTTCAGATAATGAAAAAAATTATAAAAAATTAGAAGATGAATTAATCGAAAAAGAAAAATTAATTGTAACATTAGAAACAAAAATTGAAAAATTAAATAAAACATTAGAAGATAAACAAAGAGAAATCAATATGTATTCAACAATAAATTATGAAAATAATATTAATAATTCAAATTATAGTACAAATATTCTATCAAATAAACAAGAAAATACAAATGATAATAATATAAATCAAAATTTAAAATTATATCAATTACAAAAAATAAAATCAAAGTTATTAAAAAAAAAACAAAAAAATTCAGAAAATAAAATAAATGAAACTTTTGAACATTCAAAAATGTTTATAATGAAAAAATTTTTTACAAGTAAACATAATTTTTCAAATATAAATAATAGTTATATTAAAATATCAAAGTTACCAAATAATGTTAAATCAATTTCTTCTGAAAAAATTAGTGATAAAAATATGCCTTTAATAAGAAAAAATTCTGATATACAATCTCCTATTATTATTCAAAATAGTGGTTTTTATTCTACTAGAAAATTATCTTCTAAATCAAATAATAAAATTTTTGAAAAATAATTTTTTTACAAATTTTATTGAATTAAATATATAATTTGTATTTATATATTTTCAAAAGTTTATTTTTAAAAAATAAAATATTTTTTATTTATAAATTTAATTATTTTTTTATTATGTTTTTAAATATTAATGATTAAAATAAATAGTTATAAATTCTTTTTTATCATTTATTTAATCATTATTATTTAGTTTAATGATAATATATAAAAAGTAAAATTAGAATATTTTAATAAAAATTAAATAATATATTTTTAATTTATTTAGGAAAAAATGTTTCAATATTTTTATAGATGATTCAAAAATATAGGAGTAAATTAAAAAAATAAAAAGATTATAATAGTTATTAAAATAATCTGTTGTTTCAAAATATAAAAAAAAAATATAAAATATTATATGAATCATTTTCTTTTTTCATTTTACCTATATATCAATCAAAATATTATTTTAAAAGTTCAATTTTTTAGGCATCATTTTATTGTATTTTTATTGAATTTATTTTAACTATTTTTAATATTAACAATAATTATATTCATAATGAAAATATTTTTATCTTTAATTAATGATTATTTTTGAAAAAGAATATATTCATTCAATAATTCATTTAATAGAAAAATCTTAAACTAAATTTATTTGCTCATATATAATATATTATTTATAAATGATTAATAGGCTAATTTTCTGTTTTTTTATAACAATATATTTATTATTTGTATTTTTATAATTCACATTCTATTTTTTATTATAAGGAAAATTTGTATATAAAAATATCTAAATATATTTATTTTATTACTTGATTAATTTTATTTTTCATATGTTAAGAATAAAAATAATTGAAAAAAATAAGACCAATGTATAATTCAATTGATATTCATCGATTAGTATATAATGAATTTATATGATATAATTAGAGATAATGATTAATCGAAAATACTAATTTATTAATTATATAATATATATTATCAATAATAGGAATTTTTATTTTTGTGAAATAATAGTGTAACATTGTTATAATTTCTATAAATATGCTTATATAAAATTTTCAAATAGAGCAGTTAAAAATAGTAATATTTTTATTCAAATTACTTTTTAAATTCAAAAACTGAAAAAGAATCTCATCAATAATATTACTAAATTTTATAATTTATTATATTTTTAATATTCAAAAATAAATGAAATATATAAAACAATAACAAATATATTTTTAATATAAAAAAATGGAAAAATAATAAAAAAAAATTTAAATAAATAAAAAATATATTTTAATTTATTTAAAAATGTCAGAAATAAAGGAATTAAGAGTAGCTCAATATGATAATCCAAAAAAAACAATGTATCTTGCAAAGGAACTTCTATTAACAACAGATAAAATTAATATTTCTGGAACAACAAATTCAGCAACAATAGTCGCAAGATCTGCCGAAGGATTAGTTAGATTTGGTTATGTTACCTATGATAATGTTAAAACTGAAACTATTATTGAAAATAATAAAAAAAGAATTAAATTTATTGTTACTATTAAGAAAACTAATGAATTTGATAGACTTTATAAAGAAAATGAAGAAAATAGAAAAAAGAAAGAAGAAGAAAGAAAAAAATTAGAAGAAACTAAAAAGTAACTTTAATATTTTAAATATGAAAAGTTTTAAAATTAAAAATCCTTTATTTCTAAAAAAAAAAAATGAAATTATTTTTATTTTATCTTTTTTCTTTTTTATAATTTTTATAAAGAGTTGAATTTTTTTATATATATAAAACAATATATTATGTATTAAAAAGGGAAAATTAATTATTTTTATTCAGAATTATAATAAAAAATGTTTAAATCAAAAATTAAAGTATTAAAGACTTAATTAAAAAATTAAAAAATCAATTTTGTAGTCTCATTATAAAATTTAATTATTTTTATTTCATTTTAAAAAAAATGAATAATTTTATTTCATTCTTTCTAAATTCATTCATTATTTTTATATTATCAAAACTAATAACAAAAGGTTATTTAGATATTTATTTTTCAAAAGACAAACCAAATGAAGAAAAAAACAAAACAAAGGAAATAAAACAAAATTTTACAGAAATATATAATTACAATTCAGAAATTTATATATCAAAAAATGAAACTTGTTCTTCTTTAGGAATTCATACTTGGAAAGTTTTACATTCAATTGCAGCTTCTTATTCAAATAATCCTAATAAAATAGAAAAAAAAAATTTTGAAAATTTTTTTTATGGATTAATTTATGTGTATCCTTCAAATAATAATATTTTTAAAGAAATTATAAAAGAACACCCTATAGAAAATAGAAATAGAGAAGAATTAGTTTATTATATATGTGATATACATAATATTCTTAATAAAAAATTAGGAAAAAAAAAATTTAATTGTAGACATGCTTTTGATATTTGGGGAGGTGATTGTGGATGTGATTCTTAATATAAAAGATTATATTTTATATTTTTTTATAGTTTTTTTTTGAATATATTTAAAAAAAATAAAATTGATAAAAATAGTATTTTTTACTTTTTTTATTTACTTTTTTTGAATTAAAATATAAATTTTAATTTTTTTTTTACTTTTGATTAAATATTAATTCAACTTCATCGCCACCAGAAAAAAAAACAATACAAAATGTTAAAAACTTAGATTTAATAGGAATAACATTATTAATAATTCCATTAAACAAATTGTTGCAAATGAAATTTAATTTTTTTTCAGTTAAATCATATTCAAAATACACAAAAATTTTTTCTCTTTTATTAATTTGTTCAATTTCACAAAAACTTTTTTCATTTTGATTTTTATTATTCATATTCCATATTTTTCCATTAATAGAAATACCATAAAAACCATTTTGAAAATCTTTATCATATTTATCATTATTTAAATTATTAATGTTATTTTTTTTTAAAGCAAAAATAAAATTATTACTTTCAATTAATTCTTTATCTCCTAATCCAACTGCAATCCAAGAAAAATCTTCTTTTTTTAATTTAATAATATATTGAAATTTATATTTTGTTTTTTTATTTAATGCATAATTCCCTAATACAAATTGGTGATCATATAAATTTTGTTCTTTACTTTTTATTGTTGAATAATTTAATACTAATAAATTATCTAATAAATAATTTTTATCAAAAATATTTTCTTCTTCTGAACTATTGTCATTTAATATTTCTATTTTTTCTATTTCATTTTCTTGATTTTGATTTTTACTTGATGATGAATTTTCAGTCAAAGAAAATTTTAAATTATCAATTTTCATTATATTTGATTTTTCTTTTTTTTCTATTAAATTTATTATATTATTATTTAATATTTCTCTTCTTGGAGAAAATATTATCATGTTTCTTTTTGATTTTTCTTTTCTTGGAGAATATATCATATTATTATTATTTGATTTTTCTTTTTTATAAGAAGTTATTTTTTTATTTGAATTATTATTTGATTTTTCTTTTATAGGAGAATATATTAAATTATTATTATTATTTGATTTTTCTTTTTTTGGAGAAGTTATTTTTTTATTTGTATTATATTTTGATATATTATTATTATTATTCTTTGTTTTTTTGGAAATTTGTGAAAATATAAGATAATTATTATTATTATTAGTATCATTATTAATATTATTATTAATATTATTATTATTATTATTAGTGCTATTAGTATAATTAGTATTATTTGTATTATTAGTATCATTATTATTTTTATTATTAATATTATTATTATTATTAGTGCTATTAGTATAATTAGTATTATTTGTATTATTAGTATCATTATTATTTTTATTAGTATCATTAATATAATTAGTATTATTAGTATCTTTATTATTATTAATTTGATTATGTTCATTATAATAATTAGTCATATTATTTAAATATTCATTATCAAAAATACTAAAATCATCTTTTCTTTTTTTATTTAAATATTCATTTTCATTTTTATTTTCAAATACCACTTCTTTTTCAATTTCTTTATTATTTAACAGATTATTAATTGTTTTTTGCACACAATCAATTTGACCTTTTAATAAATTAATGTTATCAAAAATAGAATAAATTTTTTCATTAAATTTTTTATCAATCAGATTATATTTTTCTTCTATTTGTTCAAATTTAATTTGAAAATTTTCAATATTTTCATTTTGAAACTTTTTAATAAAATTTTCAATTTTTTCTATTCTATTAGACAAATCTTTTTCAATTTTTGTAAATTCTTTAAAATGAGTATAAAAAAGAGAGAAATGAAAATCTCTATTCTCCTCATTATGTTTTTTTAAATCTTTTCTGAAAAAAGAATTATTACAACCTAAATTAAATAAATAACAATTTATTATTGTATTTGGACATTCAATTTCTTTATGCTCTTCAATTTTATATTTTTCTATTTCTTTTCCACAATTACATTTAATAAATATTTTACTACAATTAATTTGATGACTTTGAATATCTTTATAAAAAAATTCTAAATTACAAAAATCACATTTTACCATTCTAAATAAACATTCTTTACTTAAATGATTATTTAAATTATCAATTAATAAAATATCATTACAACCTTTATCTTTATTTTTACAATATACTTTTATTATTCCTCTTATTTTTAAATAAAGATTTTCAATATTATCTTTTTCTGCTTTTTCTATTTTCTTATCTGGATGATTTGGACAATAGAGTTCTTTATTAATTGAATTTTTAAAACAATTTTCACAAAAATAATCTTCACATTTTGTTTTTATTAGATTGTAATCTATTTTTTTACAAATTGGACATAAGATAAATTTTGCTATTGAAAGTGAATTTTCTTCTATATCATTTAAAGATATTAATGGTTTATTTTTTATATTATTTTGATTTTCTTTCATTTTTTTTGTTTTTTCTTATTTTTATCTTTTTTTTTATTGTGTAATTTTTAGATTTTTCAGACAAAATTTGAGACGATTTTATTTATTTTTGATAGAAAATTTTTAAAAAAATATTGTTTTTCATTTTGCTTTTTTAATGTTTAATTTTTAAAAATTTATATTAATTTAATAAAAAATAAATAATTGGAAATCTTTGAATATATAATTAATTTGTATCATTAATTTATTAAGACATTTAATTATTTGAATCATTGCATAATCTGTTTATTGACAAAAATAAATATAACAGATAGTGAAATGAAAAAAAATAACAATTAATAAATGTATTCTAATGTATAATAAAGAAAACAAAAGGAATTTTTAAAAAAGGAAAATTTTAAATTTACAAAATAGGAAAATAAAACAAAAAAAAATATCTTAAATGAAATTTATTATTTTTAAAATTTAATAATGATAATATACAAAATTATAAAAAAAGAAGATTGAATTTAAATCCTCAAATCAAAAATTTCAAATAAAATAAATATTAAAAAAAAAAAAAAGCAATTTAAATTTCAAATATCAAAAAAAAAGAAAAAAACATTAAACAAAAAATTAAAACAACCTCTCAAAAAAAAACACACAAATATAAAAAGATACAAAAAAATAAAAAAAAATAATAAAAAAACCTCATTTCAAAAAATAAATTACTCATCCAAAAAACTATATATAACCAAAAAATATTAGAAAAAAAATATAAAAAAAACACTTAAAAAAAATGTCATTAGCCTTATATAGACAATCAACATTAGGAAATTCATTATTTGAAGTATTACAAGAATTACAAAATGAAAAAAAAATATCAGAAACAATGTTAAAAAAAACAATGGAAGTATTTGATAAATCAATATGTGATGAAATATCTAAAGTTAATAAATCAAGAGCAACAATTAAAGCAACAATTACTTCTTTTAAAAATTGTGATGATATTTGGATTTTTTATGGTAAAGATGCTACTGTTAAAACAGATAAAGAACAATTAACTTCTAATAAGTTAAAAATTATTACTTGTGATAAAAATATGAAAGAACAATTAGATCAAGATAAAAAAAATTATACTGATTTTTATAATCATACTGAAGAAAATAGTTAATTAAAAAAGCAATTTTTTTTTGGGTTTTTTTCTTTTTTTTTTTTATTTTTTTTAATGGGAATGATGGAATATTTATTTTTATATGTATATATATTTTTTAATATTATGTTGTTTTTGTTTTTTTTTTGTTTATAAAAAAATATTTTTGTTTTATATTTAAATTTTAATATGAATATATTTTTTTAATTATATATAATTAACAAATAACCATTTTATCAATTGATATTTATGATATTAATTTTTAATTAAGAGAAATATACAAATAACAAAAATTTCTTGTAATTAATTTTTGAAAATTAAAAAATATATTTTTTATTAATCATCATATAACTAAAAGTTATTAAATTCTTATAATTATTATAAATAAATAATTAATTTATAGATTAAAAACCATTATTTATAATTTATAAATGTTTTTAAGGAAAATTTATTGTTATTCTTAAATGTCAAAAAAAAATTTTAAAAAAATCATCCTAACATATATATGATAAAAAATGAAATATAAAACATAAAAAAAATATATATAAAAAAAGATAAAAAAAATATTAAAAATGGGATGTTCATGTATAAACACAGAAATAAAAGAATCAAAAAAATCAAAAAAAATAATAAACAAATATTCAAACACAGATATAAGAAAACAATTTGAATTTGTATATATGTTAGGAAATGGTGCATTTGGTAAAGTTAGATTATACAGAGATAAAAATGATCATCAAATATTATATGCAATAAAAACATTAAAAAAAAAGAATATACCAAAATACGAATTTAATCTTTTAAAATCAGAAGTAGAAATTTTAAGTGAATTAGATCATCCAAATATAGTAAATTATTTTGGAACATTTGAAGATAATTTTTACATTCATATTGTAATGGAATATTTAAAAGGATATGATTTATTTAAAGTTATTTCAATTAAAAATTATACTAAATTTGATGAAAATGATATGTCAATAATTATATTTCAATTAACAAAAGCTTTATATTTTATTCATAGTAAAAATATTATTCATAGAGATATTAAACCAGAAAATATTATTTTTGCAAATAAAAATGATTATTCAAGTTTAAAATTAATAGATTTTGGTTTAGCAACAAATAAAAAAGAAGATAATAAAAAAGTAGGAACGCCTTATTATATGTCACCAGAAATGATAAAAGGTAATTTTTGTGATAAAAGTGATATTTGGGCAATTGGTATTATTTTATATTTAATGTTAACTGATAAATTTCCATTTGTACAAAATAAAGATAATAATGTTTTTAAAGATATTTGTGAATGTAAATATAATCAAAAATTATTAGATGAAATTGATTGTTCTGAAGAAGCAAAAGATTTAGTTAAAAAGATTTTAGTTGTTGATGTTAATAAAAGAATTTCTAGTCAAGAAATTTTAGAACATCCTTTCATTAAAAAAAGTAATAAAAAAAAAAATAATAAATTAATTAATAATGATACTTTGGTTACTTTAAAATCTTTTGCTAATAAAAATGCTTTACAGAAAGAAATATTTTACTTTTTAGCTAAAATTAAAAATGAAGAAGAAATTAATAATTTAAAACAATTATTTAATGATTTAGATACTGCAAATTCAGGAACATTAACAATAGATGAAATAAGAAATGGATTTAAAAAATTAGGAATCGAAATTAATGAAAATGAATTAAAAGAAATTTGGGAAGGATTAAATTTTCACACTGATGATCAAATTAATTATACAGAATTTTTAGCTGCAATGATGTCAAGTTATAAATTTAATAAAGAAGAAAATTTATGGATTGTTTTTAATTATTTTAAAGACAATGATAATAAAAAAAGTGAATATATTAGTGTTGATAATTTAATTAATATGTGTAAATCTATGAATTTGCCTATTAATGAAGAAGAGATTAAAAAAAATTTAGAAGGGTATAATAAAAATAAATTAAATTTTGAAGATTTTAAAAAAATAATGGGAATTATTAACGAAGATGAGTAATTTTTTATTATTTAAATTCTTTATTAATTTTTTTGTTAGTATAATTTAATATTAAATATAGGGTTATAAAAAATAAAAATTTGAATTTACTATATATGAAAAAAATTAATTATTTGATATAAAAGGAATATTAAAAGAACCTGAATTATAATAATTAATTCCTGTTTTACAACTATAATTTTTTAATATTTTGTCTTTTATTATTTCATATTCATTTTTTTTTAGTTTATTAAAGAATAATTCTTTATCTGAATACTTTCTTTTATTTAATATATTTTTATTAAGACTTTGATTTTCATTTATATTATCACTTTTATTTTTTTGATGTAAACTTTTTTGATAATCAGAATAACTTTTATCATTAGTGATTCTAATTGAAGAATTATATGATAATGAAATAAATTTTTTTTTCTTTTTTTTACAAACAATTCTATATAAATTAGGCTTTTTTTCTATATTAATATTATTTTTATAATTACAAAAAGAACTTTTATAATTTATTTTTTTATTTTTATTATTATAATTAATATCTATATCTGAATGAGACAATCTTTTTTTATTTTTTGTATTTATATTACTTAAACTTATTCTTATTTTTTTTATTTTAAATTTCCTAATATCATTTTTTATATTTTCTTTAAAATTCTTTTTAAATTCAAAATTAGAAATATTAATTTCTTTTGCAGCCAAACATATTGATTTATTTCTATTTAATTTTTTTATAATATTTATTCTTTTATCATATAATAATTCTAATATATCCATTGGACAAATTGATTGAAATAAATTAATATCAATCTTAAATAAAATTGTATTTTCTTTTTCAACAATTAAAGAATAATTATAAAATTGTTTTCCTTTTGAAATTTCTGAACCACAAATTGTTCCTTTATTTAAAAAACAAATTTTTTTAATTTTTCTAAATAAAGAAAAATAATCTTCTTTATTATTATGAATATTTAAATAACCAAAAGAACATTCTCCTTTAAAAATAATATAAATATATTTAATTTTATCATATGGTGTATAAATAATATAATTTTTATGAGGAAAAATTGGAATAAATTGAGAAAAGATTTTGTAATTCATTTTAATAGAAGGAATTAATTTACTTAAAAATTCCATTTTATCATAATTACTTTTATTAAATTTATAAGATAAAATTTTATCAACATATTTTTTTTCTAAATAAAAAATATCAACATCACTTTTACATAAAATTGAGTTTGCTCTTGGTAAATTATTAATAACTGAATATTCACCAAAACAAAATCCTTCTTTAAATTCTGTTTCATAATATTCAAATTCTGAAATAAAATTTTCTATATTTTCATCTTCTATTAAATTATGATATTTTTTAGTTAAAATTTCATTTTTTAATTTTTTTATTAATTTATGATCTTTTTCTTTTGTTGTATAATTTCTATATCTTTTTTTTTCTTTAATTTTTACTTTTTCATTATTTGATTCTTCTTCTAAATCAGACATAAAATTTTCAATAGGAATATCATTTATATTATTATTTTTAATGTTATATAAATTATCTTCTTCATTAAATAAATCAATTAATATTTTTTGTGTGTAATCATTAAATTTTATTGTTTTTAATTCTACTTTTCCTTTTATTATTCCATATAATTTATCACTATAATCTCCATAACGAAAAATATATTGTCCTTTTTTATATTTTTTATATTTTATAAAACAGGAAATTTTTCTTATATCTTCTTTATTTAAATTTTGATATTGAATATATCTATTTATTCCTTCAAATTTTAATAAAGATAAAAAAAGTAAGTTTATATTTCTTATTTTTTTATTTAAATTTTTTTTAATCCAAAAAAATTCACTTTTTAATTTTTTCTTATTATTTATAATATACATTCCTTTTGATGATTCTTCAATTATTATATTTTTATAATTTAATTCACCTGAATTAAATTTTATTATTAATTCTTTTTCATCATATTCTCTTAATTTATATAAAAAATAATAACCTATTAATTTAGCGAATCTACTTTTTATCCAATTTTTATTCATTTTTTTTATTTATCATTTTAGTTAATATTAAAAAAATTAAAAAATTTTTTAAGAAAATTAATATTATCTAATAACTTTATTAATATTAATATTTAAATATTGATATAACAAAATTACTAATAATAAAAATATATAAACCAAACAAACAAACACTTTTTTTATAATTTACAACACCTAAATTAAAACCTAATTAATTTATAATGTAATTACACCATCAATAATATTTTGGACTTGAGTATTGTTATAATTAACTGAAACTTCAATTATATCAACACTAGGATTTTTTGTATAATCAATAATACTATATTTTTTTTTAAAAAATTTTATTAAAATTTTATCATCTTTTGATAAATAATTTAATAGTCTATTTATTTTTCCAACTTCTTTTAATTCTTTATATTGTAAAAAGTCCATTATTCTTAACCAATTTTTTTTTGAAATTTTATCAATTTTTTTCCTTTCATTATTTATTGTTTCAACTGTAGATTTACTTGATTTTTTTGGTATATAAACCTCACTTTTAATAATATTTATTTTTGTTGCTCTTTGTATTCCACAACCCATTAATTAGTTTTTAAATTATTTAATTATCTTTTTATTACAATTATTTATTTTAAGATTAATCGTTTATTTTTTTTATATTTAATTTGGTTGATCCAAAATTTTAAATTTAAAAAATAAAATATGAATTGCACTTTTTTCACCTTTTTTTTTTCAATTTTGTTTTTAATTTGTATTATTTATTTTATTATATATTAATAAATACTGTCTTTCAATTTAAATTAATATAGTTATTGCTTAATATATTATAATTAAAAATGTCAAAATTAAAAGGAATAATATTAAAAGGAATTAAAAATGAAAAATTTGAAGAAATATTTTATAATAAAAAAGAAACAGATATTGGTGAATTAAAATTTGTAATTTCAAATATTAATAAAATAGGAGAAGGAACAATTGACTATAATGATAATATATGTTATTATAAAACATTTTTACCAAAAGTTCAAACTCAATCTTTTTTTTATATAATTTATTGCCATAAATCTTATTTAGAAGATAAGATTAATGAATGCTTTGATGAAATAATTGATGTATTAAATAAAATAAATCAATTTAATTCATTTACTTTAAATAAATTTCCAACTAATATTAAAGATGAAATAAATGAAATTTTTATAAATAGACAAAGTAATACTTCTAATTTAAATATTAATAATGAAAAAATAGAAATAATAGATAATGAAAATAATTTAAGTGAAAATAATAATAAATCTAATCTTCGTTTTAGTGTAGTGAATGAAAATAATAATTATAATTTAATTGAAAAGACAAATTCAGGTATTAAAAATTTAAAATTATTTTATCTAATTATTTGTATTTTATTATTTATAGCCACAATCATTTTAATGAGAAAATATATACTAAAAAAAAAATAAAGTTAAAATTATTAAAACTAAATAATATTTTATAAAAACTTTAATATTAATATTATAGACAGAAAAAAATTATTAATAAATTAATTTATTGAAATATTTAAGAAAAATTAATTTAAACTTTTTTAAAATCTCATTTTAAAAATCAAATTTTTAAATAAATAATAATTTAAATATCAATAAATAGACCTTTATTTTTATGAGAAAATTCCTTAAATTTATTTTTAATATCGACAGTAATATCATTAATAGTTAAATCAATATGCTTTAAATTTGGATATTTCTTTAAATTATTTAAAAACTCTTCAGCACCTTTATCTCCTATTATATTATCCCAAAGAAATAAACTTTCTAAATTATTAATTTTATCTAAATTTTTAACAAAATTAATAAAACTATCATCACTAATATCATTATTACTTAATAATAAAAATTTTAAATTTTTTAAATTATTCATATATAAAATAAAGTCATTTAAACCATCATCTCCAATATTATTTAAACTTAAATCAATATGGATGAGTTTAGAAAAGTTTTTTAAATTTTTTGAAAATTCTTTCATTCCTTTAACTTCAATATTATTATCTTTTAACAATATAATTTCAAGGGAAGATAAATTTATTTTTGATAAACTAATTAAACCATCATCACTAATTTTATTATAATTTAAATTTAAAACTTTTAATTTAGTTAAATATTTTAAAATATTTGATAAACTTTTCATTCCATTTGATTTAATATTATTTGATTTTAAATCTAATGTTTCTAAATTAACTAAATTCTTTATTCCTTCACTTAAAATTATTATTCCTTCATCATTTAAATTATTTTCTCCTAATTCAATATTTAAAAGTTTTGGAATTGATTTTAAATTATCTGATATAGATTTAATTATTTTTTCACTTAATTCTTGTCTTGTAAAAATTAAATTTTTAATATTAGAATAATTTTTTAAATTTTGAATATCATTTAATAATTCATCTTCATATATACCAATTCCATTCAATATTAATATATCATTACTTAAATTTTTATTTTGTAAAATATAATTTTCTCCAATTATTTCTTTAGTTAAATATTTAGGATTTCTTCTAATTTCTCCTTTATTATAATTCCAAGAATTATCAAATTTTTTTAATTCATTTATTACTTTATTTAAACCAATGACAGTAATTGGATTTGAATCTAAATGAAATGAAATAAAATTTTTCATTAATTTTAAAGTATCAATTAAAGATTTTAAAGAATCTTCATTTATATCATTCCAACCTAAATCTAAAGTAGTTAATTTCTCTAACCTATTAATATTATCATTTAAAAAAATAATTCCTTCTGAATTAATATTATTTTCTCTTAAATTTAATATTTGTAAATTTTTTATATTCTCAAAATTTTGTGTTATTAAATTTAAATCTTGATTAGAAATAAAAGTAGAACCTAAATTTAAACTTTCTAAATAAGGAGTTTCTTTAAACCCTTTTAATAAATTAGAAAGACCAATTGTTCCATTTTTATTACCGTAAATTGCAAAACTTAATAAATTTGGTAATTTATTTAAATAATTAGAAAAGTAAATTATCCCTTCTTCTGTTATTTCATTTTCACTTAAATTTAATCTTTGAATTGAACTTGGTAAATTATTTGTTAATAAAATTATTCCTTCATTCCCAATTTGATTACTTGATAAATTTAAATAAGTTAAATGATTCATTTGATTAATTGACCAAATTAAATTACTAATTTGTTCACTTGAAATATAATTATTACTAAAATTTAACATTTTTAAATTTTCAAACTTTGATAATTCTAAACACAATTTTTCAATACTTTTACTTTTAATATGATTATAAATAAAATTTAAACTTCTTAAATCTCTTATATTATTTAATCCTTTAGTAAAAAAATCAGTACCTTTATCACATAAATTATTTTGATTCAAATTAATATATTCTAAATAAGGAATATATTTCATAATACTTTCAAATGAAATCATAGAATCTTGTTCTAAATTATTTCTTGATAAATTTAAATATGATAAATTAGTTAAAAGCATTAAAAAAGGTAAAATTTCTTCCATATCATTGTCATCTAAATCAATATTTTTTAAATCTAAAATTCTTAAATTTTGCATACAAGCTATATTAGTTAAATTATTTTTTAAACTTTCTTTACTTGTAATAGTTAAAGAAATAACTTTTTGTAATTCAATTCCAGGATAAATTTTATTTACATCTTGATCAATATTAACACATATTCCAAAATCAATTTGCATTTGATTTGACATATTATTATTAACACAATCATTTAAAATATTATTTTTCATATATAAAATTATATGATATGAATCATCTTTTATTTTTTTTATTTCTCTAATTTCAAAAATTGAATTTGGTTGTATTAGTACTTCTTCTGCTTTTGGATAAGAAGAAAAATTTTGAGTATCCATTGCTTTAAATGATAAATACCAATTTTTATTGATTATTCTTTCATAATTTATTTCTATTATATTTTTTTCATTTTGTAATAAATTTTTATTTTTTGTTGTTGTTAAAAATTCTTTATTTGTTATTAAGGTTTTTTCTTTAAAAATATCTGGATTAAAAGTATTTATTGATTTATAAGTTGTTATTATTTCTTTTTGATTTGCTTCTGTATCGAAAACATATATTAAACATAATAAAAACCAAAGACAATAATTATTAATTTTTTTTTGAGTTATTATTTCATTTATTATTTTATAAATATCACCTTCTTCAATTAAAATTAAAGGAATAATTTCTTTAAAATTATCTTTTGTTAAATTTTTAACATAATAATAAGTATAAGGAGATAAATTTATAACATCACACATTAAAAAATCTTTTGCTAAAATATTTCTTAACTTTGAAAATGTTAATATTTCATTATTCAAATTATGATTTTTATTTAAATGTTCTACTAAATTTTTTTCTATTTCATAAATTATTTTAGTATGTAATAAAGATATATGATGACAAAATTTAATCATAAAAAGATCTTCAATATCTGTTTCAAAGTTTTGAAATAAATTTTCATAAAAAAATATTTTTAATTCATTTAATACATTCATTCTTTTTTTTCCTACTATTTTAAATGGATTTCTATTTATTCTTTCTTTTCTTAATATTAATTTATCTGTTATTGGAGAATTATATCTATAAACAATATCTTTGTCTTTTTTATACGATAAATTTGAGAAATCAAAATTTTCTTTATCTTCATTTGCTTTTTTTATTTTAATATTGAATAATTTTTCTTCAAGTAAATATGATTCAAATAATGGGATTGGAATATAAATATCTAAATTTGAGTCTTCTTCATTTTTGTTTTCTTCTTCTGGTAATTTTTTTATCCAACGATAATCTGTATAATAAATTTCATTGTAATTTCCCATTTTTTTAATATTTATTTTATATATTTTAATTTAATATTATAAATCATTTTATTTTAAAAATTTTTTATATAATTTTTTAAAAAATAATAGAAATTATATTTTCAATATATATTATACTATATATACAGTTAAAAAAGTACATATATTAAGAATAATAATAATTGATTTAATAACAATAACTTTTATAAAATGAAAAAAAATAATATTTTAATAAATTGATTCAGAAATGATATAAAATCTCTTCAACTTGTTTATTTATATAATTATCTAATTCTCCAGAACTATTAGAATCATTATTATTATTTATAAAAGAAATAAAAGAAATTAGTTCATGAATATTAATATCTGAAACAGTTTCTTTAGGAATAAATTGAGGTTTAATCATAAATTTATTTAAAGCATCAAAATCAAAATTTTTAAAAAATTTATGATTTTTAATTGCTTTAAAACTCGAAATTCTATTTTTTTGATTTTTGTCTAATAAATTACAAATTAAATTATTAAAATTTTCACTTTTACTATCATTACTAAAATATAATTTTAAATTTAGAATATTTTCATACAAAAACTTTGCTTCATCATTTTTATTAAAAGGTAATTTTCCATAATAAATTTCATATAAAATAATACCTAAAGACCAATAATCAGCATTAAAATTATAGGGTTTACCTAAAATAACTTCTGGACTCATATAATAACTTGTCCCAATTATTGTATTTGTATAATCTTTTTTTTCTAAATTTTTTGCTACTCCAAAATCAATTACTTTTAAATAACCATTTGTATTTATTATTATATTATCTGGTTTTAAATCTCTATGAATTATTCTTTTATTTTGTAAATAATTTAAAACAGAAAACAAAATTGCTCCATAAAATTGAGTTTCTTCATAATTTTTTAATTGATTTTTTTTCTTTGATTCATTTATTTTTTTTCTTAATGAAATACCATCTACAAATTCCATAAGAAAAAATAAATAATCTCTTGTTTTATATGTATTAAATAAATGAACAATAAATGGATGTTCAATTGAAGAAGAAATTATTTTTTCTGATAAATATAATTTTGCCATTTCTTTTTTTTCATATAAACTTTTAATTTCTACTGTTTTAATAGCAAAATATCTTTTTTCATTACATACTAAATAAACTTTTCCATAACTTCCTCTTCCAATATCTTTCACATAATATAAGGAATTTAAATTTATTGTTATATCATTAATTATAATTAATTTTTTTAAAGTTTGAAATAAAGGATTTTCTTTATCTACTATTTCTTCATATTTTTTTTTATTTAATGTATAAATTATTGTTTTTGTTAATGAAAAAAAATTTGCATTTCTTGAATAAGAATTTTTTTCTGATAAAATATCACCAAATGAATTATTATATGATAATGTTTTTATTTCTTTTTCATTAATTACAATTTGAACTTCTCCTTCTTTAATATAAAAAAATTTATTTGAAAATGGTCCATTTTTTAATATTAAATCACCTTGTTTATATTCTTTTTTTTTCATTGAATTTGCTAAATTAAATATAGTAAAAGAAGATAAAAAATTAAATTGAGGATTATTTTTTAATATTAAAATTAAATCTTTGATTGAAATTTCTTTTATTTGATTAAATGAAATAATTGGGATTAAATTTTCAAATTCAATTTCAAAAATAATACATTCATCACCTAAAATATTATAATTAATTGATTCTTCTTTTATTATTGTATCCATATAAATTTTTCCTTTCTCAATTTGATTTTTATAATTTAAATTAACTGAATGAATAAAATTTTGTAATTCTTGCATTTTTTTTTCTTTAAAAATGGTTCCTGAAATTGGTAAAAGAATTTTTTTTTGATTATTAAACATAATAATATTTTGATAATAAAATTTTAATTCAAAATTTAAAAAAACCTTTTTTATTATTTCTTCAGTATTAATAAATTGATTTAAATATTGATTTTCTTTAATTGCTTTTTCAAATATTTTATAAATAATATTTTTAATACCTTGTTCTTTAAAAATAGGAATTAAATCTTCATATTTAATTTGTAATAAAATAGTTTCATTATCAGTTAAATAAGAATAAAAAGATTCAACTCTATTAAAAATTCCAGTTTCTAAAAATAAATCTCCTTCATTAATAACTTTAATAATTAAATTATTATAAGAACAAAAAACTTTTCCTTTTAAAATTAAATAAATACAATCTGATAATTTATGTTGTTCTAAAATTAAAGTTTTTTCTTCACAATCAATAAAATTAGAGATTTCAGCAATTTTTTCTTGGGTTTCAATATCTAAATTAGAAAAAAAATAACATTTTTGTAAATATTTAAGTATTTCATTATTTCTTTTCTTTTCATAATCTTTTGCAATCTTTTTATACTTTTCAAAAGGTAAAATAAAAAGATAACATTTATTAATTGTTTTGATATAGCAATTATTTTTTGTATTTTGTAACAAAGATTGAGTACTTATTCCATTTCCTTTTGGTAACTCATATATTTCTTCATCAGTTGAATATTCTAATTTTCCTTTTTCTAATATGAAATAATAATCATTTTTTTTTTGATCTTTTGTAAAAAGTTTTATATTACTTTTTACTTTTTCATATATTATTGTATTTAATATCATTTCTATTATTTCATTATTCATTTCAGGATATAATAATTCATTTTCTATTAGAATTTTTTTTATAAATTCTTTTTGTTTATTTGTTAATTTTTCTTTTATTATTTTTATTGGTAAATCATTATTATTTTCTTTTAATTTTTTAATATTTGAAGCACTTAAATTCTGTTTTCTTTTTTGAAATTCTGATAATTTAAATTTTTCTAATGTTTTACATTTTGTTGAAGAATTATATTCATCTCTATCTGAATCAAAACAATTTAATTTTATAAACTTTTCTTTTAATGGAGTTGAAGATAAAAAATTTAATTTTCCTTTACTTGGTAATAATTCAAATATTTTTCTTTTTCTTTGATTCATTGAAACTGAAGAATATAAACAATAATATTTATTTGTTCTTAAATTATCTAAATCATTTATATTTAATTTTAATAATTTTTTTTCTGTATTTATATTTGATTTTTTATTATTATTATAATTATCATTAGTATTATTTTCTTTATTTCTTTTTTTAATTTCTTCAATTTTATTTTTTTTTTTTTGATTTATTTTCTTCTTTTGAGGACTTTTTTTTTCAAAAGTGTTTGCTTTTGTAATTAAATTACTTTGATTTGGAGAATAATTTTTTATATCTAAACTTATTTTTTTTTTTAAAGGAATATATTCATTTTTTTTATTATTTAAATTACTTATTCCTTTTGATAATTCTTCAATTCTTATTGAAGATTCTTTTTGAGTACTTATTGTTTTGATACAACAATATGAACCCATATTCACTTTTTACTATTTATTTTCATTTATTAAATTATTATTTTGAATATTAAAAATATAATTTAAAAAAATTTAATCTTTAATAAAAGGTATTTTTTTAAAACAAATAATTTTGAATAAGAAAGATTTTTTAGATTAATATTTATTATAAACTATTTAATAATAATATTAATAATTAATGTCATATATATTTTGATAAATTAAATCATTGGAATAAAAAAAACATAAAATTCATTATATTTTTTTATTAATTTTCTCCCTAACTTTAATAAATATCTTATTTAATTCAATTAAATAAATAAAAATTAAAAAATGATTTTTTCTTTAATATGTAAAGGTGTAAATTTCATAAGTTTCATAATGAACATTTTATCAATTATAATTTATATAAAAAACAAATATGAAATAGAAATAATAAACATGTTAAAAATAGAATTAATAATTGCAACTTTTTTACAAACAGTTCCTTTATTTACTTTCCCAAAAGAAGAAAGTATATATTTAAAAGTATTTCAAGCTTTTTATTCTGGCTCTTTTAATTTAACCATTTCACTTATTACAACTTTTATTGCAATTTCAGTTTGTATTTCTATATTTTATCAAGAATTTTTTGTTAAATATTCGAAATTATTAACAATTATTTTTTCTTTTTTAAGTTGGATTTTAACAATTTTTTATTCATATTATTTATTTAAATTAAAAAGTATTACTTGTTCTACAGAATTTTTTTGTTTTTATGAAATTAAAAAAGATTTATTCCCTATTATTATTCATATAATATTATTTATATTAAATATTACTAGTAATATTATAATGATAATTGCAATACATAAATTAATTCAAGATAAAGAATTAAAAAAAGGGTTTCTTAGACAAGTAATTGGTTTTATTTCAGGTTCTTTTATTTTTTATGGACCTTATTTTATTGCTATAATTCCATTACTTTTTCATTTAGACAATTATAAAGGAGTTTATAATTTATGGAATAGTATTAGAATTTTGTTTTTTTGTATGAATGGATTATTTGTTTCTGTTTTTTATATTTATTCAAAATCTTCTTATGTAGAAATTTGGGAACTTTTAACATGTAAAAAAAATGACAATATTTATAATAGTGTAGGAAGTTTTCATTTATATAAGTTAAGAGAAGAATAAAATTTTTTAAATATTGAAATTAATTATTATTTAATTAATAAAATTTATATTCTTTTTTAATATAGAATGAAACTATTATTTTTAAATATTTTTATTTTAATTTAATCCAATAATTCTTTTTATTTAATTATCTAATAATTTTAATAATTTATTCTTATTTTATAAGTATTTAAATTATTATTGATTTTTAAAATTTTATTAAATAAATTTTGTTAAATAAAATATTCATAATAAAAATAAAAAATTAATATTTGGGGATTGGGGATTGGGG
>JAEEGK010003361.1_pt1 | contig 39905 bp, 41 predicted proteins | sample 8958771 | NCBI WGS metagenome assembly JAEEGK01 (sample SAMN16246547, study PRJNA631951) | gut metagenome | biome: gut microbiome; feature: rumen; material: SC-attached | host: Bos | place: Iran: Karaj | collected 2018-10
CTTTGCCATTGCTTTTACTCCTCTTTTATTGATACAATATTCCCGTAAAGTATATCATAAAAGAGGTTCTTGTGTGAAAAAAAATAAATCTCTCGGGGTTTACGCTACCTCACTTAAGGACGGAACCCCTTCCTACAGAGCATCAATAACCTATAAAGGCAAACACATTTCCCTTGGTTCTTTCCCTGTAAAAGGAACGGCAGCCAAGGTCTATAAAGAAGCTCTAAAAATACTTTCATCGGATAAGATCGGTATCTCTTCCTACAAAAAAGAGTATGCTCTGCCCTTCGATAAATTCGTCACGCTTATCAATTACAGAGACAAAGGCATGTACATATCCACTCCGATCTACCTTGAAAAGAAATTCTTTCTTTATTATATTTCTCCCGGCATTGCGTATAAGTTTGATATAGAGGATCTCTTTTATTATTCATCACATAAAATAATGAAACGAGGCTCTCATCTTTTTGTTGCCGATTACGGAAGCCAGTTGTCAGTTCTGGGAAGATACGGAATAAAGAGCTACTCCGTGAGGGGACGCGACTATCTTTTTGCCAACGACGATCCTTACGATCTTCGCTATGAAAACATCATTATCCTAAACAGATACCACGGTGTAAGACAGTTTGCCGAAAAAGGACTTGTTAAATACAAGACCGTTATACATATAAGAAGCAACTATGTTGTTGGCAAGTATGCATCTGAGGCTGAGGCAGCCATAGCGTACAACAAAGCGGCCGACATTCTTATTAAAAATGGAATTAACAGAAATTTCATCCAAAATTACGTCGAAGAGGTCTCCGCATCCCAGTATGCCGAGATATATCTCAAAGTAAAAATATCAGATAAAATCTACTCTTTAAAGGGCTAACTCTGCCCTCTTTTTCCCATTTTTTTAAATTCTTAATTTTTAATTATTTTGTAATTATTCATTGACACTCACGTCGAAATGTGATATAAGTGTACTAGCATTACTAATACACTTAACGCTTGTAAAAGGAAAGATGCTTACTTCGGGAGGAACGACATGATAAAAAGAACTATATCCACACTTTTGTTAGCATCTGCCATGATGATCACGATTGTAGGCTGCAGTAATTCAGCCACAGAGGAGGACCCCACGGAAATTGAAGAAGCATCTGACAGCGATCCGGATAATACTCACGAGCTTACAGATGATGCTTTCCTATATAACGGAAACAAGATTTCAATATTGAATGATGCTGCTATCACACTTGGCTATCTCGGGGATTACGATGCAGATAAATCAAGTACAGGCAGCGATTACAAAAACTATTTATTTGATAACGGAAAGATTGATTTTGCAACGAATGTAATCGACGGCAAGGAAGCACCTGTAGATATCGGAATCTTTTCACCCGATATCAAAACTTCCAGAGATGTAGGCGTAGGAAGTACCAAGGATGAGATAACAGGCGCCTACGGCGATCCCGACACCAAAACAGATGACGGGTTGATATATACAATAGAATACCAATTCGACACGTATAACATCACATTTAGATTTGATGATACAAAAGAAAAAGTCGATATGGTTCTGTACACAAACAGCTATTATCATTCAAAAACAGCATTTAGTTAAGCGCTTAGCGCTTATCAAAGGGAAGAAGTAACGTTTACCAAAGGAAAGACTTACGCTTATAAAAGGAGGGAGATATGAACAGAACAAGGATTGCAGCACTATTAACCGTTTCAGCAATTATGCTGACAGCTATGGGATGCGGAACAACCTCATCAGAGTCCTCTCCCGAAAACACAACAGGCCCTACTACCGATATTGATGCCGGTGTATCAACCGGGCTCGCAGACATGCCTTCAGTCGGAATATCGGCTGATCTCGCCGCAAATGCAGAGGCCTCAACAGAATCCGTGATCAAGCCTGATACTTCTACCGCTTACGCTTCCCTTCCCGATGATTCTTTTCTATATAAGGGAAATGTGATCTCGGTACTAAACGATGTTGATACTACACTTAAGGCTCTCGGAAAAAAAGATTCCGAACAGACAAGCCTATATACCAACGAGGCATTATACAGCTTCGATTCACATGCGATCGAGCTTGAAACATATAAAGTTGACGGCGAAGAACTTCCCAAATGCATTTATGTTATCGCATGCGGGATTCTGACCCCAAAGAACATCTGCGTAGGATGTTCCAAAGAAGAAGTCATTGCAGCTTACGGCGAGCCCAACAAAGTGCACGATGACACTTTCAGCGCTATTGAATATAACTTTGATGATACCAATATCGTATTCGATATCTATGACGAAAAGGTCGACAGGATCACAATCGAGAACGTCGAAACATCCTCAAAAGTTGTACAGTGATCGGCTCTTAACTCTTATTTAAAGGGAATGGCAGTTTTGCTTTTACACTTATAAAAGGAGGAAATATGAAATCAAGAAAGACAGTGGCAATCTTAATGGCATCAGCAATGATGCTCGCACTTATGGGCTGTGGTTCTTCTGAAGGTGAAGCTACAGACGGGGCTGATTTAAATGAAGTAAATGTCGGCATCTCTGTAGATGTCATGGCACCCGAATCCGAAGCCGACAGTATCACCGATGCATCTACGGACGCATCCGAGGCTGCATCAGGCACGACAAGTGCAGCGACATCCGATAGCTCTTTTAGCTACAAAGGAAAAGATATCTCTATTCTGGATGATACGCAGACAGTGATCGACGCTCTCGGTACTCCTGATGATACCTATGAAGATTCGGCTGACGATAATCCGAATTTAGGCGAAAAAAGATATTACTATCACCTTGCTTGCATTGAAGTTTCTACCCTGGTTATTGACGGAAAAGAGAATCTTCTTTCGATCACCATAAAAGATCCCGAAATTCCCACACCCAAGGGAATAAAGTTCGGAAGCAGCAAAGATGATGTTATCGCCGCATACGGTGAGCCGACTAAGGAGAGTGAATCCGGTAACCACAAGATTATTGAATACGAGTTTGACAATTACAAGATAATTTTACCCCTTTCAGACAAGGACACTGTAGATGCGATCAGATATGAGAACTCTACAACACATGATATGGTTTCTTGGTCATAAGAAATAACGCTTATAACCATTAAAATAAACGCTTATAAAAAGGAGACCCGATGAAAACAAAGACATCTATGGCAATAATAATGGCATCATCAATGATGCTCGCACTTATGGGATGCGGAGAGGCAGCTTCTGAAAACTCTCCCGCTACAAGCGAGATTTCTTTTGAAGAAGTTGCTCCCGGTAACCCAACCGACACTGCAGATACCTCAGACGATGCGGATACTTCAACCGATGCAGACACAGCATCAAGCGTTTCTTCCGAAGACTCTTCCGCTTCCGATGATGCTTCAATCGAAGTTAACGGTAAAAAGGTTTCAATCCTTGATGATTACCAGACAGCTGTTGCTGCTTTGGGACCCGCGGACGGTGATCCTTCCTCCGATGCAAGTCATGCAATCTTCTACTCTTTTGCTTCAGGAGCAATTGAGTACACAACAGTAAAACTTGACGGCGAGGAGCTTCCGATAACCCTTGATATTAGGAAAGGTGACATCAAGACTTCAAAAGGTATCGGAATCGGAAGTACAGAGGATGAAGTCGTAGCAGCTTACGGTGAACCCACAGACGTTGACAACGGTGAAGGCGTCGTGAACACCAAAGGAGAACCATTAAAACTACATGTTACCACCTACGATCTTGACGGTTATTCAATCAATTTCAAGTATGACGATGACAAAAAGGTAGAGAAATATTGGTTTAACAATACTGCCAACAACGCCAGATATGATAATCAATAAATAAAACAATATGAGGAAAGAGAAAAAATGAAAAAAAGAATTGCTATGACACTAAGTATTGCATACGTAATGGTTATGCTGGTTATGGGATGTGCCGAGAAGGAAATCGGATCTATCGATGAATCCTACAACGGAGCTTCATCTGTTGAACCGGCTTCCGAGGAGGCTGAAACACCGACCGATCCTTCCGATTCCGATGATGCTTCCTCCAAGGAAATATCTGTTATGTCTGCATCGGATCTTAGTGATGACGCTTTTTCTTTTAACGGAAAAGAAGTTTCGATCCTAAGCGATATTAAAACTTTAAATGACGCACTTGGTAAGCCTATCCCCGGATACATTTTCAAAGATAAAGACCTTACGTACTATTCATTTGGTAAGGCCGATGATGATTCCACCACCGTTGATATGACCACTTACACGAACGGCGAAACCGAAGCACCTTTGGAGATCATTTTGAATAATGATTCGGTTCAGACTTCCAAAGGCATAAAAGTCGGGGACACACCTGATGCTGTAACCTCTGCTTACGGAGAACCTTCAAAAAAAGATGAAGCCGGAAACTTAACCTACGATTTTGACGGATTCCAGTTATTCTTCCAAATTTACGAAGGTAAGGTTGTACATATCTATTATTACAATATCGCTGTTCAAAAAGATTTTTATAAGAACAACTAAAAGCGAAACAAAGTTAGGAAAGAGAAAAATGAAAAAACTATCGACAATTATTATTTCATCTGCCATGGTGCTTGCACTTATGGGATGCGGAGAGGTTGAAATCGGATCGGATACAAACGCTGAAGGACCGTCTTCAACATTAAATTATGATGACTCCAACTCTTCTACCGATGCAGGTGAAGTAAAAGCAGAGCTTACCGATGACCAGTTCATCTACAACAATAATGTCATCTCAATTCTTGACGATACCCAGACATCACTTGCAAATTTGGGCGATTATAATAAAGAGCGCTCAAATCTTGATAAGGGGGGTGCATTCAAGAGATATGACTATGGTAAAAAACGCGGCGATATATTATTGGATACCTTTGAAATAGACGGAGAAGAATTAGTTGCTTACATACTTAATACTTCAAGCGACATTGAAACCGCAAGGGGCATCAGTAACAAAAGCACCGAGGATGACGTGATCGCGGCATACGGAGAACCCACTGAAAAAATCAGCGAAAATTTTGATTATTTAACTTACGAGTTTGACGGCTACAGCATTTCTTTCGAAGTATCACCGAAGGATAAAAAACTCTTATCGATCCAATATACCAATACTCCGAACTATGACAGAATTAAAAACGCGCCAAAGACCACCTGACATAAGACAAAATTAACGCTTATATATTAACGCTTACAAAAAGGAAAGAGAAAAAGATATGAAAAAGATAACGACCGTTACTATTGCATCGGCAGTTATACTTATGCTCATGGGCTGCGGGGAAACAGCCCATGATCCTGCTAATCTTGAACTATCCACAACAGCAATAAGCAGTCCCGATTCAACAAGTGATGAAGGAGATACTACCTCACAGGCAGAAAGCTCAGACTCCTCTCCTGCCGATGAGGGAAATACGACATCAGATGACAACTCCGATGAAGATACAGGAGAAGTCAATTCAGAGCTCACTGAAGATCAGTTCGTCTACAAAGGAAAAACAGTATCCATTCTTAACGATAACGACAGGATCTTGCAAAACCTTGGTGCATTTAACCCTGAGCTTACGGTTAACGCAGACTTACAATCAATGTATATATATGGTGAAAATGAGATCACTTACAACGCATTAAAGGAAGAAGGAGTCGAATACCCATATATTCTTGACGTTGAGACAGACAGCATCTCCACATCAAGAGGAATTAAAGTAGGAAATACAAAAGAAGAAGTTACAGCAGCCTATGGAGAAGCCGAAGAAACCAAGAGCGGCGATCTTAGCTACAGTTTTGACGGTTTTGATATCATATTTGGATTTGAAAACGGAAAGGTATGCACTATCAATTACAAAAACATATCTACCGCCTCCAAATTTGATGAATGGGATTAAGATAGGCTAAAAAGGAGTAATTATGAAAAGATTATCTACATTTGCGATCACCGCAGCATTTATTTTCATATTAACCGGCTGTGGCGTGACCGAAGCTGATGTCATCGCTTCAAGCGAAGACTTCACGGTAGATGAATCCACAGTCGAAGCAGTTCAGGAAGCACTTCAGGATAATTCCGAATCAGGATCAAGCTATTCCTCGATGGGAACTCCGCTTATCACTTCCACAACTACTTCAATGGAAAAAGACGATCCGACATTTTACTACAATCAAAAGGCCGTTTCGGTTCTTGACAGTGCCGACCAGGTGCTTGAAAAACTCGGAACCCCCGATCCGAAAAGCGATCAAAATCTTGCAGATCACTACTACTATTTTGATTCAAATCAGATCGGAATGCAGACTGTTGATATAGAAAAGAAAGAAACACCGGTATCTATCACTGTTTCAGAAAAAGGCGTCGTTACATCTATGAATATCGGAGTCGGAACTCCAAAAGAAGATGTAGTTAATGCATACGGCGATAATTATGAGACTTTTAAAAGTGAATACGGAATCGGTTATAAATATGATTTTGATAAATTCGTTTTATTCTTCACCTTTGATAATGATGAGGTTATTGAATACCATTACACCTGTAAAGAAGCTGAAGAAGCGATCACTAAATCGAAATAAACGGTACTCGGCACCCGGATCGATATATTCCGAAGATCCGGTTAGTACACCGGCATGGCAATTGCAATGCCTTCACATAAATAAGGGACTAAAGAGTTCACTGCTCTTTAGTCCTCTTTATTTATTATATTATAATTTACATCGCATCGGCGTTTTGCATAGCCTGAAGCCTCTGATCAAGAGACGGTGCGTCATCGGAAGTATTTACATCTCCGTTTTCTACATCTCTTATAACTTCCCTTGTTCTCTCCATCTCTCTGATCCTATCGTCATCTTCAGCCATATCTGCAGAAAATGCCCTGTCATCCATCTCTCTGGCCTTACGCTGCTCTTCTCTCGCCTCCATCTCGCGTTCATAGCTGATCTGCGAAATATCGCCTTTAAGATACATCTCTTTTAACATGGAATCCGAATAGCTTCCTACCTGACCTGTAGATGAACTTGCTCCGTCTATGGAAGCTTCTTTATATATCTCTCTGGCGCTATCCTGAGCCTTTATAGCCTCCTGTTTGGTCTTTTCCAAGAATTCTCCCGGCTCGTAAGGAATGGGCTTAAAATCGAACTCAGGCTCGTATTCTTCAAGCTCTATCTCCGGAAGCTCAACATCCGGAATTTCCTCTTCGCCGGTTCTTCCGGAATCATTTCTGGCTTTATCGTAAATAGCGCTTTCTCTCTTTTCCTGCTCATATCTTTCTTCAAGCTCATCCTTTTTGACTCTGACCGTATCACCGTCACTTGACCTTGCTATAACAGGTCCGTACTCCTTAGTCCTGACATCATCCCGGCTTTTGGCGATCTCATCTTTAATAAGCTTCTGCATTCTATCTTCATGAGCCCTCTCAGACTCCTTAACTCTGTCCGGAATTTTAGTTTTGGGACGCTGTATAACAGGCGCTTCGGCTCCTGTTTTTATAGGCGCAGCCATCTGACTGTTCATATGTACTTCTGCCATAATGTTGCCTCCTTCACTACTTCGGTAAAAATAAAAAAACACAATATCCCTGCACATTAATTGTAAACAAGGTCATTGTGTTTTTAAATGTTTACTCGTATTAAATTTACGTTTTTTAATACTTTTTTGACTAAAAAACGTTATTTATCGGCAACTTTATTTCAGATAAAAACATATACCATATCGCTTATAAAATATCAGCCGTTATACTCGCCATTGTACTGAATAAGCGTAATATCTTTTACCCCTGAAATATTTCTGATCTCTTCTTCAAAAGAAAATTCGTCATTCTTAACGTATACTTCAACAGCAAGTTCTGTTGTTCCGGCGCGAAGAGTCTTGGACTTAAGATAGTGCTTAACCTTACCGAAAGCCTTCATGATATCATCGCCCGCTTCAGTTCCCTCATAGTGGATAACCGCAACAAATACCTGACCTGTAGAAGCCTTGGCATAAAAGCATACGATCATAATGATAAGGATCACAGCCGATGCAAGTGTGAGCCAGTACATGCCCGCGCCCACGGTAATACCGGTCGTGATAGCCCAGAACAGATATAGAAGATCGAGCGGATCCTTGATCGCTGTTCTGAATCTTACGATAGAAAGCGCACCGACCATACCGAGTGAGATAACGATGTTGGTGCTGATCGCAAGTGTGACCATACATGTAAGTACCGTCATTCCGATAAGTGTAACCGCAAAGCTCTTGGAGAAAACAACTCCCGCATAGAATTTTTTGTAAACGAAATAGATGATCATGCCCATGATAAGTGCAATTATAAGGGAAAGAGCTATCTTTCCGAGATCATAGGTGGAATAAATGTCCGAATTTAAAATAGATTTTCTTATTACGTCTTTAACGCTCATATAAGACTCCTCTCGTCTGCATAGTAGTTATTATCAAATAAGTATTTGGTTTTATCACAGCAAAGAACATATTTTGAGGCTGCCACAAATTCGCTTCTTGAAGGAGGAGCCAGTTCTTTTACTATCTTAGGTAAGAATTCCGTGTATTTTATCTCCATGATAAGCTTATCGGAAGGAAGCGCCGAAAGCGTAGGAAGCAAATCATCAAAAATATCAAAGCCTCCTACCGCCGCTCTTACTTTTTTGTCAAAAGTAATCCTGACAGTGCCCGCATCCATGATAAACGGTGTTCTGTCATAATCAACTATGACACGCGGCCTCATCATATTACTGATACATTCAAAATAAAATTCTCTGCACAGGTTATTGTCCGAATGCAAAAGAAATTCATAATCGCCGTCTAGTATCTTGTATACCTCATCACGGGTGAGCGATGCCGATTCCTTGTAGATGTAGCTTCCTTGCTTAAGCTTTCTTTCAAGCTTAATACTCGTGTCGGAGAAATTGTAGATCCTTATCCTGTATTTCTTCCTGAAATACACGCCTACTTCCTTCTCTTCATAAGCCGAATTCCACAGATCGTCAAAGTAAAGGCTTCGGATCAGATACCCGTCACCTTTGGCATTGGGATCAAGATGAAAATATGGTTTCATCTGACATTTCAATGACTCGTACTCACCGTAGTTTATGAGATATTTCCATTCATTTCTGAATTGTCGCATATATCCCTCTTTTACTTGTTGTCTATTATTTCCATTGCCTTGTCGGCATATTTGACCTTATAAATGCGCTTGAGTGATTCATCAAGCCTTGCTTCGTCGATACTTCCGCTGTTAACTGCTTCAAGAAGGCCGTTATACGCTTCCTCGAAGTTCTCGGGAAGATAGATCATGTCAGCGCCCGCCTTGATAGCGTTAACCGCAGCCTCGCCGGAAGTATAATACTCTGTCACGGAAGCCTCGTTAAGCGGTCCCGTAATAACAATTCCGCCATATCCAAGTCCGTTTCTGAGCTCTTCATCTATCATAACAGAAGACAAAGAAGCCGGAGTATTGTCACCTGCCGCATTTTCAAATGATGCATTGGACATCATTATTGCAGCGGGATTGCTGTTTTCAATTATCTCTTTAAAAATATCATATTCACCGGCTGCAAGCTCATCCTTACTCTTGCTTATAGCCGTAAGGCCTGCGGTCGTATCCGTCTTAAGCGGGAAAGAGCTTACACAGACATCCACTCCGCTCTCCTTGATACCTGATGCAAAAGAAGCTGCTATTCCCTTTACACTACCTGCGTCTGTTCCGTAAAGTCCGTTCTCTGAAATATCGATACTCGGAGCTATATCCAGGTTAAATCCGTATGAAAAAAGCTTCTCACCAAGTGCCTTAGATGTAGTGCTCGCGGTATCCGGATCGGTAACATCTGTTATTCCTTCAATGCTTATGTTAGATGTAACACCGCCTTTTTTGCCCTCATCGGAAACAATTGTAAATATGGGATATTTACTCATAGAAGCCGTTGTGCCCAGCATCTCGGTGATCTGGGCTTCATCCTTGATGTTCTTGGCAAAATAAGAAACACCGCCCACGGCGTACTTGGAAAGCGCATCCTGAGTTCCGCTTCCTGCCTTGACAGCCGTAGCCACGCCGGTAAGCTGCTCGGGAGTTACTATAAACAGTCCTGCGACTTTATCTTCTATCGAAAGCTCGGCAATACAGCCGTCTACAACCTCGTTAAGTATATCTTCTTCAGTCATCTCTTCGGGTTCCGGGTCAACAGTCTCAGGGGTCTCAATAACAACTTCCTCCGAACTTGCTTCACCTGCTGCTTCCTCAGCAGACTCTCCGCCACCACCCGGAATATTAAGTAAGTTCTTTATCGAATACACAGAAAAAACCGCCACTCCGGCAATTACTAAAATAAAAAGTGCCAGAATAACAAAGGCCGTTACCTGACTCTTTTTCCTCCTCTGCCTACGTGCCAGTCTCTTTTCATCAAAATCTTGCTCATCAAATTTACTCATATCTTCCCCGTATGCCACAATATTTTTCAACCTATTTTATCATAAAAAAGGGCATAACAAAAGGGCAGAAGCTTCATCTATGTTACCTACTTCTGCCCTTACACCGAGTACTTATCTTCTAAAAATATTTCTTCGTCCAATGGACCGTCCTCCTAAACTCTCAGCACGTCTTTCCATTAACATTTGCACTCGTATGCTGTGGTTGCAAGATACTGATATTGTCATAACCACTCTTCATGTACAGGAAGTGCTGTTTTTCTACATCTAAGATAAAACGATTATTTTAGTTAAATACTAAAAATTTCCGGTGGTCTGTACCATCCTTTCCTTGAAGATTTAAACTAACCTATCCCTTTGGAGTGTACCTGCCTTTCTTTCTCCCCATTAACCGATCCGGGAGAAGTATTTTTATATTTCTTAATCCCTTTATCTGTTTTCATTATATTGGCGGGTTTCCAATTTGTCAATACACTTTACTCAAAATCTTTATTTATTTTGAATAATTAGTTTATAATTGTAAAATAATCTGTGTATTTTCTAAATTGTATGTTCATTATAATCAATTCTGCATATTCTCTTTTTCAAATGTTAAGTTGAGTAATCGCGGGAAAAAATAAAGCCAAAATTGTCACACATTTAAGATGCGAACAATTTTGGCTTAAAATTATTTACTGAAATTTTTTAGTACTAATAGATAATTAGTCAAGAGGGTACTTGTCTGTGAGCTTCTTGATGATAGCGCGAGCTTCATCGTTCTTCTCACCCTTGTTCTTGATAACTACTGCGATTGCCTCAGCGATCTGATCCATGTCCTCTTCGTTCATGCCTCTTGTTGTTACGGCAGGTGTTCCGAGACGGATACCGCTTGTAACGAAAGGAGACTGCTGCTCGTTGGGGATAGTGTTCTTATTGGCTGTAATATGTGCATCATCAAGCCATGCCTCAACCTCTTTACCTGTAAGACCGAAGTTTGTGAGGTCTACAAGCATAAGGTGATTGTCTGTTCCGCCTGATACGATCTGCACTCCTCTCTTCATGAGGCCTTCGCAGAGAGCCTTAGCGTTGGAAACAACCTTCTTACCATACTCTGTGAACTCAGGTGTAAGAGCTTCCTTGAAGCATACAGCCTTAGCTGCGATAACGTGCTCAAGAGGGCCACCCTGGATTCCGGGGAATACAGCCTTGTTGATCTTGAACTTGTCCTGAGCTGACTGGTTCCAAAGGATAAGTCCTCCTCTGGGTCCTCTGAGTGTCTTGTGAGTTGTTGTTGTAACAACGTCAGCATAAGGGAACGGGCTGGGATGAACGCCTGCGGCAACAAGACCTGCGATATGAGCCATATCTACCATGAGGATTGCTCCGCATGCATCTGCAGCCTCTCTGAATTTCTTGAAATCAATTGTTCTGCAATATGCAGAAGCACCTGCGATGATGAGCTTGGGCTTGTTCTCTACAGCGAGCTTGTACATCTCTTCATAATCAAGAACACCGTTCTCATCTACGCCGTAAGGGATAACCTTGAAATAAGTTCCCGATATATTGGCCGGACTTCCGTGTGTAAGGTGTCCGCCCTGGCTAAGATTCATACCCATGATGGTGTCACCGGGCTGTAAAAGTGCGAACTGTACAGCAAGGTTAGCCTGTGCGCCTGAGTGAGGCTGTACATTGGCATAATCACAGTGGAAGAGTTCTTTCGCTCTCTCAATTGCAAGCTTCTCAACTTCATCAACTACGTGGCATCCGCCGTAATATCTTTTACCCGGAAGTCCCTCAGCATATTTGTTGGTAAGAGGGCTGCCCATAGCTGCCATAACGGCCTTGCTGGTCCAGTTCTCTGAAGCAATAAGCTCAATGTGGTTGTTCTGACGCTCAACCTCTGCTTCGATAAGGGAAGCAATTTCGGGATCGATTTTCTTAACTTCTTCCAATGAATACATCTTAGCTCCTCCAAAAATAATGATATTTCGTCAATTTAATGTATTAAAGTAAACATCTTGCATATCGTACCACACAACGACAAAAAATGCTATAATATTTTCGATTAATCAAAAATTTTACAGAGGAATTGTATGTACTACTGCATAGTTAATCCATCAGCACGTTCCGGAAAAGGAAAAGAAATATGGGATAGGCTTGAAGACAAGCTTATTTCAGCCTCAATCGATTACAAGGTGGCTTATACAAAGGGCCCCGGTGACGCAACGGCTCTCATGGAGAAGCTCACCATAAATGCTCCCGCAGATATGGAATATCCGGTAAGAGTCATAGTCCTTGGAGGCGACGGAACTCTCAACGAAGCCATCAACGGCATTCACGATTATTTTGACAGAATAATTCTCGGCTTTATCCCGATAGGATCGAGCAATGATTTTGTCAGAGATCTCTCCTATCCAAAAGAATATGATGAACTCCTTGAAAGAATCGCAGCCGGCAAGGTTGTAAGGACTCTTGATATAGGAAAGCTTACGTATAACAACAAGACCGTTCCCATGTCCAGGCTTCACAGTGAAGAGATCGGCAATGTTCGCTATTTTGACGTCAGCTCCGGAATAGGCTTTGATGCCGCTGTATGCGAAGAAGCACTTTCTTCGGGAACCAAGAATTTTCTTAATAAGATCGGACTCGGAAAGCTGACTTACGGTGCAATTGCCGTAAAACAGCTGATCAAAGCCGATAAGATACCGTGTGATATCGAATTTGAAGACGGTAAGAAGCTGCATCTTTCTCACTTTATGCTTATTACCGCCATGATACATCATCACGAAGGCGGCGGATTCAGATTCGCTCCGAAAGCAGATCTGACCGATGGTCTCTTTGATCTGTGCGTAGTCGGAGACCTGCCAAGGCCCAAAATGTTCCTTGCTCTTCCTTTTGCGATATTCGGATTACATTACATATTTAAGGGTGTTTACAAATACAGAACAGCTAAATTTACGGTTAAGACGATGATCCCCATGTGGGTTCACACGGACGGCGAGGTCTCGGTAAAGTCCGATAACATCACCCTTGAATGCTTACAGCAAAAACTACAGCTTATGAACTGATATGTTTTTTTTCATTTGTAAGTACTTAATGTAAATAATAAGCGGTCTGCAGAATTAACTGCAGACCGCATTTTTTATGATCATAATTATTCGTATCTAAAAGCAAGCTTCTCTTCTCTTTTTTTGCAAAAGCTCTCAACAACAGTCGAATGATAAAATACCAGATAGAATATGATGGCCATAAAGAAGGCCGTAAGTACATCATAAACCGAATGCTGTTTGATAAACATTGTTGAAAGAATAATTGACACTCCCAGAATGTCGCTGAATATCTTTCCTGCCTTTTTGATACGTTTACTGTGTCTGACCGCTATCATGGCGCCCAACGAGTTATATACGTGAATACTCGGCCAGAGATTGGTCGGTGTATCGGTCTTATATAACGAGGCAATCATGCGCGTAAACACGTTATCCCTAGGAAATACCTCGGGACGAAGTTGGTGCATATTCGGAAATACCGTAGAGATAAGTAAAAACAGGGTCATACCTGTCACAAGGAACATGAAGCACTTGTAATAATCTTCTACTTCCATATTAAACAAGAAATACAAAACGGTACCCGAAACATATAAAAACCACAAAAGATATGGAATAATAAACACTTCACAGAACGGAATCTTATCATCTAGCGTTGTATGAATAAGTGCGTAATGCGAAAATCTGCGTTTCTCCAAAAGCGTGAACCAAATTCCATATATGGGCAGATACATAAGTATCGGTAATCCCAAACGTAATAACTCTCTTACCTTTATTTTTCCCTTCATAATTATTATTTCCCCTAATTCTGTAAAAACAAGCGGCCCGTCAATTAAAGTGGAATATCTTCTGCAGAAGCTTATATCCTGCAAGTGTGATCTTTCTTCCACCCTTTCCGGGTAAATAAATATATGTTCCTTCAATACTATATCTAATTTTAAGATAAAGCAAGAAACTTTTACTCTTAATATAGTCAAGAAGTTCTTTTCTCTTGGCAAGATTCTCAGGAGTATCCTCGGTAATAAGAAGAACCGATGATACAGCCGTGATGATCTCAAGATAATTGAACATATACTTGTGTCTTTCGCACTGTGAACGGATCATTCCGATGTTCTCAACATAGTAATCGATCATAAGCTTGTTGACTCTGAGCTGCTGGTCGATACGTGAGAGCATGATCTTCTGATTTACAGACTGATCTTCACGTCCAATATAGTAATAATAGAAATTCACATCCAGATAATACATGTTCTTAACGAACGGAAGCGGGTTATAAACATAGATATTATCTACATAGAATGTGTGCTCCGGAAGCTTAAGGCCGCACTCGCGAAGGAGTTTGGTCCTAAAGATAACGGAATGCATAAGAAGATATTTTCCCTTTGGAGTTCTCTTAATGTCTTTCCATGTGAAGAGCTCTTCAATAGGGAACATATTGGCATAACGCATTACCTTGTGTTTCTTCTCTCCAACTTTGTTATAAACAAAGTTACTGATGAGAAGGTCAAGCTGTGTATCACCGCCTGCAAGCTCGGCAAGTGTGGAAAGAATCTTGCGATACGCGATCTCTTTTACCCAGTCGTCGGAATCAACGACCTTGAAAAAAAGACCTGTCGCATTCTCGATACCTGCATTAACGGCGCTTCCGTGTCCGCCGTTGGGCTTGTGAACAGCCTTTACGATAGTCGGATACTTGCTCGCATAGTCGTCGGCGATCTGTGCGGTTCTGTCCTTGGAACCGTCATCGACAATGATGATCTCAACATCTTCACCGCCAACCAAAAGTGACTCTATACACTTCTCCATATAACTTTCAGAATTGTAGCAAGGAATCGCAATTGAAAGTAATTTCATAAATAAACTAGCTCCTTAATCTGGTACTTTCGTATTTTTCCATTGTGGTAAGGCAGGTGCGAAGATCGTTATATCTGTCGAGCACATCGCCTTCCTTTACGACTACGCCCATCGACATAGCCATGATATCTATCATATCGTTTGTTATTATCGGACGAAGCTTGGATAAAATATCATTTTTCTCAACCGCGAGATCTGCGTCAAGAAACTTGATAACGAGGGGATCAAGATGAAGATCCTCTGCTTCTTCGTCGACACTTTTTTCCATGACCTTGGACGGCTTGTAGGGCTCATTCCTAAAGTTCTGTCTGATAGTTTCCTTACTTGATGCCGGTGCGGAGGGAGCAACGTTAATCTTAGGTAAAACAGTTTCCCTTTGGGGTGTTACCACTTCGGGCTGAGTACTCGGTGTAGTATTCTCGGACACCTCTACTTTCTGAAAACGGTACTTCTGCGTTACTTCAGGATATTTATTTCTGTCAACTTCAGACATGAACATATCAAGAGGCCTTACATAGAACTTGTAGTCCCCGTAAAGTGCCTGATAAACAACCATTTCTTCCCTTGTCTCAGAGTGCGTGGCAATCGCTATCACCTGATACATATTCCCCTTGAAATGTCTGTATATTTCCTGTGGTCTTGGTCTGTTCAAAACTCTCCTCCTTTTATGAGAAACGTCAAATTATAGTATAAGCCTTGGGCAGCCGTTTTTCAAATTCATTTTCTTAATTACCCGTGCAACCTATAATGACAATTTCAACGCTGATAACGTAATCAAGCTTACCTGTTTTAACGGCTTCGTCATTGGACGCACATAGCTCAAGCGCATCTCTTAGTTCTTTATATGAATAATTCTTGGCCCAAGCTACATACTTACCGACAAGAAAAGGCATAAGTCCGACCGCACTTGCGATCGTTCCCTTATCTTTCCTGTTCTCATCCATCTCTTTTATCTGGAGCATCAAATTGAACTGCCTTGTTATAAGTGCAAGTATCTTGGCAGGCGGCTCTTTGAGCGCAAGAAGATCGTAGTAAAGATCTATCGCTTTTTTTCTGTTTTTCTCGACTATGGCGTCGGTCATCGCAAATATCCTGCTGGTGATCCAGTTCGCGCACACTGCCTCGATGTCGGCGTTTGTAACCTCATCTCTGTCGATGCAATAGCACACAAGCTTTTCAATCTCCGTGCTGATATTGGACATGTCGGTTCCGACTCTGTCGATCAAAAAAGCGACCGCTCCGGCCGAAATGTTTTTTCCCTCGGACCTGAACTTGGATGCTATCCACCTCTTTAACGTATCTTCATCCTGTTCGTCGCAGTTTATATCAAGCCCCAGCTTCGCTGCTGCTTTATAGATATCTTTTCTTCTGTCGACTTCTTTTTCAACAAAAATAAAATAAGCGGCCTCGGCCGGCTCTTTTAAATAATCCGCCAGTTCGGGACATCCGTTTTTAAAGAATCCGCTGTTCTCGACAAGGATAACTCTTTTGTCCGATAAAAAAGGCATTGTCTCCGCCATATCTATGATGGCTGCGGGATCGCAAGCATCGCCCTCGTATCTTGTAAAATTCATGGATGAAGCATCTCCACCCATTGCCTTTACAAGCTTATCTCTGTTCTGAAGTCGAAGATACGCCTCTTCTCCGTAGACAAGATAGCACTGCTTCAGATTCCCGGATGTAATATCCTCATTAAGCTGTTTTTGCTTTACCTTAAAATCCGATGTTTTTGCTGCCATTTCAATTCACACTCCAGCCTTAATGTTATCATAGATGCTCAAAAAACTCATCTCAAATAGAACTTTTCGACATTTTATGTTATACTTTGCATGTTATGAAGAACAAGGATTTATGGATAGCCGTATTTGCGGTGGTTGCGCTATATGTTTTTTTTCATTTTGTCGGTATAGGATGTCCTATAAGATTCTTGACCGGAGTATCGTGCCCCGGCTGCGGAACGACAAGAGGCGTTCATTCTGCACTTCTGCTTGATTTTAAGTCGGCATTCAGGTTCCACCCGCTGTTCTGGGTTCCTTTACCTGCTGCTATTGTTATCCTTAATAAAAAGAGAATCCCAAAGAAAATATATAACTTGATCCTATGCAACATTATCGCTCTATATTTTGTTATATATATATACAGATTATTTGATGCGAACGATGCGATAGTTAGATTTGATCCCAAAAACGGGTTCATATATAAATTACTTAATTATATTTTTTAGGAGGAGATTTTTATGTTTTGTTCTAATTGTGGTCACGAAGTTCCGGACGGCACCAAAATTTGCCCCAATTGCGGAAAGGAAGTAGCACCTGATTCATTCAAGCAGATCGAAAATGCAGCCAATAATGTTTTCAATTCTGCAGAGCAGGGATTCACAAGCGCAGTCAACGATGTAAAGGATACTTTTACAGGAAACAACAACGCTTACACAGGATCTGCACCTCTCAAAACTGACAGAAACCTGCTTATACTCATCTTGCTTTCACTTATAACTTGCGGTATCTACACATACTATTTCATCTATACACTTGCAAGAGATATAAACATTGCCTGCGATGGCGACGGAGAAGAGACTCCCGGTCTTGTAGCATTTATTCTTCTTGGTATGATAACATGCGGTATCTATTGCTTCTACTGGTACTACAAGGTAGGAAACAGACTTTATAACAACGCCCCCAGATACGGTATGACTTTTGAAGAGAACGGAACAACAATTCTTCTTTGGATGGTTATCGGAGCACTTCTTTGCGGTGTAGGTGTGTATGTTGGTCTTTACTTCATTATCAAGAACACCAACGCTATCTGCGAAGGCTATAACAGATCAAACGGTTATTCATTCTGATTTTGATAAAAGACATTTCGATTCGACTTAATTGATCATTTCAAAAACAGGTATAGCATTTAACGCTATACCTGTTTTTTATTATCGTAATCTTTACTCCGGATTATCTATTGTCTGTGGCTTAAGCATGCTGCTTACTCTTACTTCGCCTCCAAAAGAAACAGCGAAGCTTATCGCTCCCAGTTTATCGGTCCGATATATTCGAGCATCATGCTCTTTTAGCCTTTCAAGCAGCTCCCCATGAGGATGCCCGTAGGAATTGTTCTCTCCGCAGCTTATTACGGCAAGCTTAGGATGAGTCAGTTCAAGAAACTCTTCGCAGGTTGTATATTGCGATCCGTGGTGGGCAACTTTAAGTAGTGTTATATCTCCATATTTTTCCGTATTTGCCCTTATTGCATCCACAAGCTGATCTTCTCCCTCTTTTTCAACATCCCCTGTAAAAAGAGCTGTAAACATGCCATAACGCATATGCAAAACCGTGGAGTATGCATTGGCTCCTTCGGTGCTCATTTTTTCAGTTGGATTGAGGCATGTCAGTTCCAGCATCCGTGTTGAAATGCCGTCTTTTACGGGTAACTCAAAACTTTCTCCCTTACTCATATATTCAATCGGTATATCCAGCTCTTTTGCCATTGTTTCAAGGCTATGATAGTTATCGCCTCTTGAGCTTTCCGAAACGTCAGGTAAGATAAGCATCCTAACTTTAATTCCACCCTTCTTCATTCCGTCCATGATTTCCAATATTCCCGAGATATGATCTTCATCCTCATGGCTTACGACTATCGCATCAAGCTGCCCTATTCCTTCATATCGCAAGAACGGAATAACCGAATACTTCCCAACTTTATTGTTACTGCTGCTCCCGCCGTCAATAAGAATGTTTCTGCGCCCCGCCTCGATCACAATTCCATCGCCCTGGCCGACATCGATCGCGGTAATCTTTAGGCCGTGCGGAATAGTAATGCACAAGATTGTTAATGCCAGAGCCGGAATCATTAGGCTGAAGGTTCTCTTATTTTCATTTCTATTCTGCATATACAGCCACACACTTAGCAGCACATAGTATATAACAACTCTGTACCACTCCTTATGTCCCGGATACAGCATATTCCCGGGCATATTATTCTGTATCCCGCAAAGGATCTTATATAGCGTCAAAATGCCATGAACGGCAATGCCCGGAATATTCAAGCCGTTAACCGGCGCTCCCGTCATTACCGGCACACTGCCGATAATATAACCAACCGGCAGGCACAGCACTCCGCACACCAGCAAAACTCCCATCAAGGGAATAACAATGATATTCGTGATAAGCGAATATATAGGATATGTGTAGTAAAACTCCAGATAAACAGGAAGCGTCACCAACATAACTGAAATCCCCGCCAGCAATCCCTGCGCTATAATATTCTCTTTTACCTTGGAATTATGAAAAAGACTCTTCTCAAGCCTTGGTTTAACGACGGTTATACCGAGTACGGCACCGAACGAAAACAGAAATCCGCTGTTATAAAGATATAACGGCTGATCAATGATCAAAAGAATCTCCGCAAGTGCAAGCGCGGATAAAAGATCGTATGTCCTTCCGACAAGAGGCGCAATAAGCCTTAGACAGAACATGCAGATTGCCCTGAACGATGATGAAGATATCCCGCACATCTCGCCGTAGAGATACATAAATAACAGCGGGATAGCCGCATTGATCCAAGACGAAATCATAAAACGCTTAAGCAGCTTATAGATTCCCATTCCGATGACCATTATATGAAGCCCGCTGACAGCCAGAATATGGACGATTCCGCTGTTTTTATAAAGCTCTTTTATCTCATCATCCATAAACGCTCTGTCTCCCAACAGCATCGCTTTCATCACCGCACTGTCTTCAGGGGAAAGACTGCTATCAAGCGCTTCCTCAAGCCTATATCTGATGTAGCTTAAGCTCTCTCTTACGATATCCTTATTGCCGTTTCTTACAATTATCTCGGCATTTTTTATCCTATATGAAATTTTTAATGTTGAATAATACAGACGACTGTCAAATTCACCGGGATTACGCGGTGCTTTAAACGTGTATACTTTACCTTTGACAAGAACCTCTTCCCCGATATTAGGGATCTTTTCTTCGCTTGGATCAAGATAACACTCTATATACTTTGTTTTTCTTTGGAATTTATCTTTGGGCACAAGATATATCACACTTACGATATCGCCCGAATATATGGTTTTTAATTCTTTTTTGGAAACCACTCCGATAAGTTCCGCAAAAGAGCCGTCAAGCTCTTTTGCAGGCATACAGACAATATTATCAAAAGAAATGTTCAGATAAATAAAGACAATCGCCGTGATCAATGATGCTATAACAACAAACGGCCTTTTCATAAATCAAATATAAAGAATAATACTCCTTAAGATCAGTTTATAAGAGAAGGATTTCTTTCATACAAGCCAGAGATCTGGAAGTCTCTGAACATAAATTCATCAGATCCTTCAACCTTAAGCTCAACCTTCTCAACATTCGGAAACTCCGTGACCGTATTTACGATCGAATAGATTGCAAGCTCCGGATCTATCTCGAAAGGCTCCGATAAAAAGTCTTTCGAAAAATCAATGTGGCAAACGCCATCTTTTACACTAAGATTACTAACCTTGGTTTCAGGTGCAATAGTCGGACAGATCTGATCGTTTTTAGGTCCTGCGATAATCTGCTCAACGGCCATTTTTTCAACCGAAGCACTACTGTTGTAAACAACGGATCTATATACCGGAACCAGCTTATCTTTTGACTCATTTGCAAAATAAAGCTTTATCTCATATTGCTCATATTCATTAAGCTCACTTCCGATATTGAAGATGAAATCCTCGGATTTCATTTCTCCGACTTGATTTCCGAGATGATCGGTAATAGGCTGTCCTTCCACGGCAAAAGATACGTAATTGACCTTCTTGAGCTGTGTAAGCGTTTTAACTATCGCCGCTCTGTGAAGCACCTCTTCAATTCTTCCAAGCTGTTCATAACCCTTAAAAAAATCAAGCTTTACAACATCTCCTTCAATCTTAAAACTTTTGATTGAAATGGGATCCGTAATTGCCGCCTGTGCCTTGGAAGTAACGATATCTTTAGACAATTCGCCAAGCAGCTCTTCAACCGCTTTTTCATTTTCTATAGTATTGACCTTAACTTCACTGCCCCATGACTCAAGACCATTGCCCTTAGGTCCTATGTAATAGATCTTCACGTTTTCATCAGCTACTTCTTGTCCTGCGCAAGATACCACAAAAGAAGCGGTAAGAATAATACCGCAAATAACGGCTATTTTGTTGTACAATCCTCTCTTTTTAAATAACATAAACTGCACCCAATTATTTTTCGGTAGCTATGATCAAAGGAATCTTAACTGTAAACGTAGTTCCCTCTCCAAGCTTACTGTCAACTTCAATTGTTCCTCTATGCATAAGAACAGCGCTTCTTGCAATAGCAAGTCCAAGACCCGTGCCACCGATCTCTCTGGATCTTGATTTATCAACACGGTAAAATCTCTCAAAGACATGCTCAAGCGAATCTTCCGGAATTCCGACTCCGGTATCCATTACCTTAACGGTAAAGAACTGATGATCCGCATCAAGAATAACCTTGACGCTTCCGCCATCCTTATTGTACTTAACACCGTTCTCAACAAGATTGGTGATTACCTGCGATATCTTGACCTCATCTACCTCAGCCGTAACTGTACGTCTGCTTTCAAAGATAAGCTCAATATCTCTCTGCATTGCAATAGGCTTAATTCTCTTAAGTACGCCCTCAATAAGATTTTCAATCTTGACAGACTTAATATCAAGCTCGGGAGATTTCTTATCCATCTTAACAAGAGTAAGGAGATCACCGATAATCTGATTTTCTCGGTCAACTTCTTTTCCGATATCTTCCATGAAGTCTCTGTACATCTCAATCGGTGCATCTTCACCCATAGATAAAAGAGAGTCCGCAAGAACCTTCATAGATGTGATCGGAGTTCTGAGCTCATGCGACACATTTGACACGAATTCCTGTCTTGAATCATCCAAAACTTTCATTCGTCGCAAAAGTGAATTAAACGCAATAGCTATATGTCTGGCTTCGGTAAGTGCCGGAACCTCAATAGAATCTTCCGTGTAACCGGCCTTAACTTCATTGATATCAGTTGTAATTTTATCGAATGGTTTCATCAACTTCTGAGCAAGCATATAAGCTATGCAGATAATCGTAAAGATGATAACACCTTCATAAACCGCTATTCTCCTACTCAATTTGGTCAAAGAACGTCTGATCGGATCCATGGAGATACATAAAAGGATAGCACCTCGCACAACTTCGGTATCATCCTCATACGTAACGTCTTCCCCTTCCGCGTTCTTGGTTTCAACGATAGGGACCACCAGCTCTATAGCTCCGTATTTCTTGTCGAATTTTGAAAAAGTTCCGCGCGTACCGGTTTTTAGACAATTTACCGTTTCTTCAGACACAATAAATTTGCCGTTACTGATCTCATAAGTATCCTTAATAACGTTGAGATCATCATTAATAATGATAACTCGTCCGTTATTAAAATTAGACAAATAATCAATCTCGGCATTGATGACAGGATCATCCGTATCCTGCAAATAATTGTATTTTATAAGGCGATTTGACAGAAGTCTGAGCTGCGTCTGCATCTCAGATATTCTGACAGCGACAGCACGTTCTTCATAGTCATTAAAGATCAGGACATGCATGGTAAGACAACATGCAAGTCCTGTCAAAAATATAGCTAAAAAGAAATGTGCTTTTAGACTACTAAAAAGTTCATTAAATTTAGATAGCTTGGATTTGCTATCGGATATATATGTATCTTGTTTCATATCAAAATCAGTTCATCTGGAAATAATAACCGCTGCCCCACTTAGTCTTTACATACTGAGGATCGCTTGCGTTCTCTTCAATCTTCTCACGCAATCTTCTGATATGAACGTCTACTGTTCTGGCATCACCAACAAACTTCTCTCCCCAAATAGCATCAAGAAGCATATCTCTTGAATAGATTCTTCCGGGATGAGAAGCAAGGAACTCGAGAACTTCATACTCACGTCCTGTGATATTGATCTCCTTGTCCTTAATATATACACGTCTGTATTCCTGGTTAATCTTGAGATTACCGAATACCATGCTGTCTTCATCGGGATTGTTCTTGGCGAAACGTCTCATAATAGCCTTGATTCTTGCTTTAAGCTCAAGAACATTGAAAGGCTTTGTAAGATAATCATCAGCGCCGTAATCAAGGCCGAGAATCTTATCCATATCTTCGCCCTTAGCTGTAAGGATTATGATCGGCACATCAGAAAACTCTCTGATCTTTTGACATACTTCAAATCCTGACATTGCAGGAAGCATAACATCAAGAATGATAACGTCATAGCTTCTCTTGGATGCCATTGTCACAGCATCTTCGCCGTTGTACGCGCATTCAACCATGATGTCGTCCTGCTCAAGGCTGTACTTGATTCCCTTTACAATACTTCTTTCATCGTCAACTACTAGTGCTACTTTTCCCATTACTCCACCGTTCCCTATAATTTTTTTGTTATGATGTAGTTATTTTTTCCTTGATCTTGGAAAAAAGTTTATCTTTAATTCCGGATACCTTCATGATATCCTCAATACTTTTGAAATTGCCGTTCTTCTGCCTATACTCGACTATCTTATTGGCAGTGACATCTCCCACACCCGGAAGTGTCTTAAGCTCTTCGACAGAAGCGGTATTGATGTTAATAAGACCATTCCCTTGTACACTGTCTCCAAAAGAAGCTTCCCCGGCATAACCGCAGTTTTCTTTGACTTCTTCAACAGTGGGAATAAATAGCTTACTACCGTCAGAAATCGGAGCTGCCAGATTAACATAATTTATATCAGCGTCCTCCGAAAAGCCTCCCGCGCAGGTAACTGCATCACCTGCTCTGCTGTTTGATGACAGTTCGTATACCCCGGGATTGATTACTGCCCCACAGACATAAACGACTATCTCTTCCGGTTCCAAAGAAACTGTCTCATCCGATACGATATCACTTCCGCCGTCACTCGAATCCACAGACTTAAATACGCTCGCTTCTTCGGCATCCTTACTGATAACAAGCTCCGATCCGCTCTGCACCGCTGTACAACCGGTGAGTGTGATAAGTAATAATATCGGTATTAAATATTTATGCATGTATCCTCCATGTATTATGAGGACCCCACCATGCTTTTTTTATTCTAGTCTAATTTTGTAAAATGTGCAAGTCTAATTAATAGTTCGTAACATTAGTCCGCTTCTTCTTTCAGCCCAGCAGTAATGACATCATCATTGGGATCCGGGATGGTATCTTCGGTATACTCTTTACCCGTGACTTGCTTCATTATACTCTCTGAGACCTGCTTCAAAGTGCTGTTACAGTCCGCTCCGTTCCATATCTCGGTAAATGCAATCTCAAGCTCCATCCAAAGATTACTTGTCTCAATAGTCTTGGGCATTGGAACTGAGTCCGCATAAACATCAACAAACGTATCAAGATTGGAATCGCCGTAATTAACATTGTAATGAGCAGCGAGCTTACCACTCATCTTGTAGATATCACCGGAATTGTCCTTACAAAGATATTTAGCAAAAGCATTGGCTTCGTATGGATGTTCCGAATATCCGTTAACAACAATACATTCCGTAACAGACATTGTTCTTGTCTTAAAATCTTCGGTAAGCCCCGGCATATCGGCAACGCCGAAATCAAATTCGCACTCACCCTTGGCCTTGGCCTCTTCAATCCTGCGAAGGATATCTGTTGTAGCTACGGTGAATACAATCTTTCCGTCAATAAAGTCCTGAACCACGCTGTCATAATCCACAGACTTAGAATCGATAGCAAAGAACTGATTAAGCTGCTGATAAATCTTCATGCAGCTAATGGTATCCGTATTGTAAATATCTATCTTAGATACATCATCGCCCGCGTCTCCGCCGACATTCATATAATTTCCTACAAAGAAATAATTGTAGAAAATATCGGTTACGTCCCACTTAAATACCGCTTCTACCTGATCCGGAGCATTATAATTCTGAGCAAATGAAAGAATTCCGGAGATGGTATTGGGGATAGAATCAGAAACCGTCTCCTCAACCGCCTCTTCACTGATGCCGTCATCTGTTTGCTCTTCCTCACCCTCTTTGGGATTAACATCGTTCTCGGAAGCTTCTGCCTCTTCAGCTTCTTCAGCAACCTGCGCCGCATCGGGTGACTGATCTGGTAATGACTCCATCTCTTTTTGTATCTCAAGCTGCTCCTTGGCCATGTCCTCAAGATAAGTTTTGTTATAGACAAGTGAGCTGGTCTCAAAATAGAAAGGATAGCCGATGCATCTTCCGTTATAAGTAACGCTGTCTACAGCAGCCTTAGGAAATGATTCTTCATTAAGAAAATTGCCGGAGTTGTCTATCTCAAGCGCAAGCCCCGCCAAATACGCCTTTTCAAGCGAATCATTTGTTATTATAAAAAGATCCGGATATTTGCTGTTATTAAGAGAGGCCTTGTTTACCGCCTCAAGATACTCAATTCCGGAAACCAGAGTGGGCTCGATTCTAACCTTGCTCATGGTCTCCGAATAAGCTACAGCCTTGCTCTGAAGATAAGGAGTAAGAGCATCGTCAGTATACCAAACTCTTACGGTTGTTCTTCCGCCGTTAAAAAGAGTGTGTTCCTCGAAAATGCTCTGACCCGAACGAGCGTATAAAACCGCTCCCAAAACTGTGCATATTATAAGTATTATAGAAAAAATTCTGGTTCTAAGCTTCATAAATCCCCTAAACATGAATCGAGAATCTCGATCATGTCATCTACATCTTCCTTGGTAATTATAAGCGGCGGCACAAATCTGATAATCTCGGCACCGGCATTGATAAGGATAAGTCCCTTGTCAAGTGCCTTGTTTATCACGTCCGCTACAGGCCTGTTAAGCACAAGTCCCTGCATGAGTCCCGCACCTCTTCTGTCTGTGATGAAATCATATTTGTCCTTGAGTTCATCAAGACGCTTTTCAAGATACGGTGCCACCTTATTCACATTCTCTATTATATTGTCCTCCTTGAATAAATCAAGGACTTTGTTAATAGCCGCGCATGCAAAGGGGTTTCCGCCGTATGTTGTTCCGTGGTCACCCGCAACAAGAGAATTCTCTCCGACTTTTTTGTTTAATAAGAATGCTCCTACGGGAACTCCGCATCCAAGTGCCTTGGCTGTAGTCATGATATCGGGCTTTATTCCGTACTTCTGCCAAGCAAACATATAGCCCGTTCTTCCCATTCCGCACTGAATCTCATCAAGGATGAGGAGAATGTCTTTTTCATCGCAAAGAGCTCTTACCTTGGTAAGGAACTCTTCGGTAGCAGGGAATATTCCACCCTCTCCCTGAACAGTCTCCATTATAATCGCACATGTCTTGTCATTAACCTGTGCAAGTACGCTGTCAAAATCATTGAGATCTGCAAACTTTATATTACCGATCATCGGCCGGAAAGCCTCTCTGTAATGAGGATTTCCCGTTACGGAAAGAGCTCCGAAGGTTCTTCCGTGGAATGAATGGTTCATTGCGATGATCTCATGATCGGTCTTGCCATCCTTGAGATATGCATATTTCCTGGCAGCTTTGAGAGCGCCTTCAACAGCCTCAGCTCCGCTGTTTGTGAAAAAGACTCTGTCCATTCCGGACACTTCTTTGATCTTCTTGGCAGCTTCTATTGCCGGAACGTTGTAGTAGTAATTTGATGTATGAAGAAGCTTGTCTATCTGAGCCTTCAATGCATCGTTGTATGCCTTGTTGTTATATCCGAGAGCAAATACTGCGATTCCGGATACGAAATCAAGATACTCTTTTCCGTCGATATCGTAGAGGTGAACTCCGTCTCCTTTGTCCAAAACGATCTGATAACGGTTATATGTATGAAGAAGAGCGCTTTCAGCCTCTTCTATATATTTTTTCATAGTCTCACTCATAATTATTAAAGTCTCCTCGCAAATAATGCACTAAACAGCCGTGACCGGCTTACTCCGCTCTTGCCAGAACGTCGTCATCCGACATAAACATGGTTCCGACACCCTTCTTGGTAAAGATCTCAAGAAGAAGGCAATGAGGAATTCTTCCATCAAGAATATGCACGTTGTTAACGCCCTTTCTGATGGCATCAGTGCAATTGTTGAGCTTGGGAAGCATCCCGCCTCCGATATTTCCTGAAGCGATAAGAGCATCTGCCTCAGAGCATGTAAGTCTTGAGATAAAGGATGAAGGATCTTTGATATCCTTGTAAACTCCCTCAATATCCGTAAGGAAAGCAAGCTTGTTGGCTCCTACAGCCTTAGCTATAGCGCAAGCGGCATCATCCGCATTGATATTATATGTATCAAAATTATCGTCAAGTCCGATGGGCGCTACGATAGGAAGATAGTCATTATCAAGAAGATCAAAAAGGATCTTGGGATCAACTTTATCGATATCTCCGACAAATCCGATGTCCTGTCCGCCGGAAAGCTTTTTATTAACATGCAAAAGACCTGAATCCTTGCCGCTGATACCTATTGCCTTAACGCCAAGCTCCTGAACCATAGTCACAAGCTGCTTATTTACTCGTCCGAGCACCATCTCGGCAATTTCCATTGTCTCACTGTCCGTAACTCTAAGTCCGTTAACGAACTCAGCTTCTTTTCCGACCTTGGAAACCCAAGAGCTTATCGCTTTACCGCCACCGTGTACGATAATGGGCTTAAAGCCTACAAGTTTAAGAAGCGTAACATCTGTTATTACATTCTTCTGGAGTTCTTCGTTACTCATGGCACTTCCGCCGTACTTAACAACGATGATCTTTCTGTTGAATTTCTGAATATAGGGAAGCGCCTCAACAAGCACCTCCGCCTTTTTTAATACTTCCTGCATATCCTTATCCATTTTATCAGCTCCTGTAATCTGCATTTATTTTGACATAGTCATAAGTAAGGTCACATCCCCAAGCCGTAGCTTCCTCGGTTCCCTCGTTCATATCAACATAAACGGTAACCTCATCTGCTTTCATTATCTTGAGTGCAACGTTCTCATCAAAATCAAGCGGTACACCTTTATGGAATACCTCTATTCTTCCGTTGGGACTCTGGAAATAGAGTTCAACATCGTTCTGATCGAACTCTGCTCCGGAATAACCCATCGCACATAAAAATCTTCCGAAGTTGGCATCGCATCCGAATATCGCTGCCTTTGAAAGATTGGAACCTACAATTGCTCTTGAAAGTGTTCTTGCATCTTCCAATGTCTTGGCGTTTACAACCTTAGCCTCAAAGAGCTTGCTTGCTCCCTCTCCGTCCGCAGCCATCTTCTTGGCGAGGAATCTGCACATATGTAAAAGAGCTTTCTTAAATATCTCGTACTCTTCGCCCTTAGATCTGATTGTCTTGTTTCCGGCCTCTCCGTTTGCCATGCAAAGGAGCGTATCATTGGTTGATGTATCGCCGTCAACGGTGATCATATTAAAAGTCTCTGCAACAACATCGCTTACCGCCTCCTGCAAAAGACTCTTATCGATCGAAATGTCTGTTGTAAGGAATGCGAGCATGGTACACATATTGGGATGGATCATACCTGATCCCTTGCTCATTCCTCCGAGTGTAACCGTCTTTCCGTCAATCTCAAAAGATACAGCGATCTCTTTATTGACGGTATCTGTTGTCATGATAGCCTTGGACGCCGCCGTTCCGGCTTCAATGCTTCCGTCGAGCGTCTTACTCATCTTCTCGACACCCATAACAAGCTTATCAACGGGAAGCTGCATTCCGATAACACCGGTCGATGCTACCGCTACGGATTTATAATCGACTCCAAGAGTTTTCTCAACAGCCTTAGCCGTTGCTATACAAGCATCAAAGCCTTCCTTTCCGGTACAAGCATTGGCTATTCCGGAATTTATAACAACAGCCTGCATCGGATCGCCCGATTCAACTATCTGCTGATCCCACTGAACACAAGCAGCCTTTACCACATTAGTTGTAAAAGTTCCCGCGCATACGCAAGGAACTTCCGAATAAACAAAAGCCATGTCGGTTCTGTCTTTGTACTTGATATTAGCTTCGCAGCTTGCTGCCATGAAACCTTTCGCAGCGGTTACACCACCTACAATATCCTTCATATCTGATGCCATCCTCTTTTATAGAATATATAAATTACAAAGATATCACTTGTTGAAAACCGTGAGGTTCTCTTCATTTAACGTAAAGTCATAATAATTCATGTCAGATCTGAGTGTCCACCCCATCTTCTGCCAGAATTTATTACCAATAACATTTGTTACGAATGCATTTAAGCAGACTTTGTTGATCTTTTCTTTCTTAAGCTGCTCACAGCAAAAATGCACCATCTGCTTACCGATTCCGTGCATTCTGTATTTTTCGCTTACGCATACATGATAAAGACAAGCTCTTCTGCCATCGTGACCGCAGAGGATCGCTCCGACTATCTTGCCGTCTTCCACTGCAACTGCACTCGTATTCGGATTTCTTTTTATGAATCTCTCTATTCCTTCTCTGGAATCGTCCATCGATCTCATTCCGAAACCGTGAATGGACATCCAAAGTGCATAGACATCATCATAATCTTCCATAGTCATAATACGAACCATCTTTTTCTCCTAAAGCTTATGCATTACGGGAAGCTGGGAACAAAATCAAGTCCCTTGGCTTCATCAAAGCCAAACATTATGTTCATATTCTGAACAGCCTGACCCGCTGCACCTTTTACAAGGTTATCGAGTGCACCCATCATAATGATCCTGCCTGTGCGCTCGTCAATCTTAAATCCTATATCCGTGAAATTACTTCCCTCAACCCATCTTGTCTCGGGATATACGCCGTCTTCCAAGATTCTTATGAATTTCTCTTTTCCGTAATACTTTTCATAAGCAGCGCGAATATCTGAAGCTGTCGGAAGTGCGCCGTCTTTTTTTACCAAAGTCGCATACTCTGTTGCAAGGATACCTCTGTTCATAGGAACAAGGTGAGGTGTGAAGTTGATTGTCAGCTTCTTACCTGCCGCATATCCGAGCTGTTCCTCGATCTCCGGAGTGTGTCTGTGAACGGCCACTCCGTAAGGCTTGGCGCTCTCATTTACTTCGCAGTAAAGATTTGCCACCTTTCCGCCTCTTCCGGCTCCCGAAACACCGCTCAACGCATCAACGATAAGTGTGTCCGGATCAATAAGTCCCTCTTTTACAAGGGGATATGCCGTCAAAATGGAACATGTTGTATAGCATCCGGGATTGGCGATAAGTCTTGCGTTCTTGATCTTATCTCTGTTGATCTCGCAAAGTCCGTAAACAGCCTCTTCTATATACTGAGGAGACTTGTGCTCGATCTTGTACCACTCCTCATATATCTTTACATCTTTTAATCTGAAATCAGCTGACAGATCGATTATCTTTACCTTATTAAGTATGTCATCATTTACAAGTGATGCGCAAAGTCCCTGAGGAGTTGCGGTGAATATCACATCCACCTCATTTGCAAGCTCTTCCATATTATCATCAAGGCACTTAGAATCGACAAGCTTATAAAAGTTTCCGAATGTCTCGCTGTACTTCTTATCTATATAGCTCCTTGATCCGTACCACACAACCTGTGCATCCGGATGAGCCTGTAAAAGTCTTACTATTTCAGCTCCGGCATATCCCGTAGCTCCGATGATTCCTACTTTGATCATTTCCGATTAACCTCTCTAAAGTCCATCTTTTCCTGGATTTAATATGTATAAACTTTTTTCAGTATACGACCGCGAACAAAAATATGCAACAGAAAATTTATATTTATGCATATTTTTTATAAATTTTAAATATTTATGCATTTTGGTATTGCATTTTTTTATAGAGCGGAGTATATTATGATAGACAACGCGCTAAAAAAGGCAAACGCCTGCGTTTCTTAATTATATCACCAATAATATTGAATAACATTATGAAAGAAGGATAAAAACATGGCTAAGGAAAAAGTTATTTTGGCTTACTCAGGCGGACTTGATACTACTGCTATCATTCCGTGGCTCAAGGAAAATTTTGATTACGAAGTAGTATGCGTATGTATCGACTGCGGACAGGAAGAGGAGCTCGACGGACTTGAGGAGAGAGCTGTCAGCTGCGGAGCAAGCAAGCTCTATATCCTCGATGTTGTAGATGAGTTCTGCGACGAGTACGTTGTTCCCTGTGTAATGGCTCATGCCGTATATGAGAACAAGTATCTCCTCGGAACATCTATGGCACGTCCTCTTATCGCCAAGAAGCTCGTTGAGATCGCCAGAAAAGAAGGCGCTACAGCAATCTGCCACGGCGCTACAGGTAAGGGTAACGACCAGATCAGATTTGAGCTTGGTATCAAGGCTCTTGCTCCCGACATCAAGATCATCGCAGCTTGGAGAAACGACAAGTGGACACTTGATTCACGTGAGTCAGAAATCGAGTACTGCAGACAGCACGGAATCGATCTTCCTTTTTCAGCTGATTCCAGCTACAGCCGTGACAGAAACCTTTGGCATATATCTCACGAAGGTCTTGAGCTTGAAGATCCTGCTCAGGAGCCTAATTACAAGCACCTTTTGGTACTCGGCAAGACACCTGAGGACGCACCCGATACACCTACAACAGTTACAATGACATTCGAGGCAGGCGTTCCCAAGTCAGTTAACGGAAAAGAGATGAAGGTTTCCGATATCATCCGCACACTTAATAAGCTCGGCGGCGAGAACGGAATCGGAATCGTTGATATCGTAGAGAACCGTGTTGTTGGCATGAAGTCTCGCGGCGTTTATGAGACACCCGGCGGAACTATCCTTTACGAAGCACATCAACAGCTTGAAGAGTTGATTTTAGATCGCGATACCTATACAATGAAGAAAGATATGGGCAATAAGTTTGCCGATATAGTATATGAAGGGAAATGGTTTACTCCTCTTCGTGAGGCCGAGCAGGCGTTTATTGAATCAACACAGAAGTACGTAACCGGTGAAGTTACATTCAAGCTCTATAAGGGTAACATCATCAAGGCCGGTACTAAGTCACCTTACTCTCTCTACAACGAGAGTATCGCATCATTCACAACAGGTGATCTTTATGACCACCACGATGCTGAAGGATTCATAAACCTCTTTGGACTTTCTTCCAAGGTTCGTGCAATGAAGATGCAGGAAGTAGCTAAGAATAAGTAATTTATGAATTCACTCACTCTACTTATAATTTATATTGCAGCAGTGAATATTATAGGGTTTGCCTTAATGGGAATCGATAAGAGAAAGGCGCGCAAAGGCGCCTTTCGTATTCCCGAGGCGACCCTTTTTGCATTTGCACTGATAGGCGGAAGCCTGGGCTCAACCATCGGTATGTTCGCATTTAAGCACAAGACCAAGCACTGGTATTTTAAATTCGGAATGCCACTTATCATAGTGATACAGGTTGCCCTGGTTCTCGCTCTTTTCTTTTCACCAATTAAGTTCAGTTTCATTTAAAAGAGGTACCCCATGTTTATTGCAGTTTGCGATGACAATATTGCCGACAGAAAACAGACCGAAAGGCTTCTCGGAAGACAATCAGACAGATTTATGAAAGAATTCGGTGACAGATTATACATAGATTCTTTTGGTAACGCGGAAGCTTTTATGTATAAACCCGAGATGTATCACGGACTTTTTATCGACATGACAAGCAGCAACGAAAACGGTGTTGAGATAGCCCGTATGCTCGTAGAAAAAGGCATCACGAGCCCTATCATCATGTGCTGCTCATCTCTCGATTACAGGACGCTCATTCCAGCAGCAGGCATTGTTGCGGATAATATTCACTACCTTGATAAGCCCATCAAGGTTGCCGATCTTACCGATATTATCAACTTTATCAAGAGCAGCATTAAAACCGACGTACCCAGAATTGAACTCAGAGATAATGATGAAACTCTTTATGTTAGCGGAGATGACATTATCTGCGTAAAAGAGGTCGGAAGAAATGTCAGGATCTGGCTTACCGACGGAAGAATTCACGAACAGCTGGGAACCGCCTATAATTTCTACAGCCAGTGTGTTAAATTCCCTCAGATATGCCCTGTAAACAACTCAGGTTTGGTCAATGTCAATTATGTAAAAAACAAGAGTCCGTTTCATGTTACAATGAATAACGGATGTTCTTTTATTATTTCTTTTGAATACCGCAAGACTATCAATGAGACTAAAGCAATCTTAGAGGCTATTGATACATCCTCTCATTAAGCTTTACTGATAAGTCCATCCGTGGTATCATCTTCATGTAGTATTAAATACTACGTATGCAAGTTTATACGTGGAGGCACTATGAGTTATAAGATTGTAGTAGACAGCTGTTGTGATTTACCTGCTGAATACAAGAATGATCCCAGATTTGAGTTTGTACCGCTTATTTTGCAGGTTGGTGACAGCGTTATCGTGGATGATGACACCTTTGATCAGGAAGATTATCTTGCCAAGGTTGCGGCATCCGAGGATTGCCCCAAGACTGCATGCCCTTCTCCGGATCTTTTTGTAAAAGCATATCAGACGGACGCAGACGATGTTTATGTTGTTACGCTCACATCCAAACTGAGTGGAAGCTATAACAGCGCACTGCTCGCCAAGAATATATATCACGAAGAATACGGTGAAAAGAATATTTACATAGCGGATTCTCTTTCTGCAAGCTGCGGAGAGGCTCTGATCGCTCTTAAGATAGCAGAGCTTGCCGATAAGGGTCTTAAGTTTGAAGAAATAATACCGGAAATTGAAGCATACAGAGATGAGATGCTCACATATTTTGTTCTCGATTCACTTGATGCACTTCGTAAAAACGGACGCCTTACGGGAATGAAGGCTCTCGTTGCTTCTACTCTCAGTATCAAGCCCGTATGTTACGGTCTTAAAGGTGAGATTGTTCAGAAAGCTCAGGGAATCGGTATCAGAAAGGCTCTTGTTAAGATGACGGAGCTTGTGGCATCGGAGATCAAGAATCCCGAAGAGAAAAGGCTTATGATCTCTCACGTTAACTGTTTTGAGCGTGCGGCGGTTGTAAGGGATCTCATAATGAAAAAAGTTCCTTTCAAAGACGCTATCATCGTCGATACCGCAGGTGTTTCGACAACATATGCCGCGGACGGAGGAATCATAGTAACTTGTTGAAAAATGCCTCACAGATATCAAAATCTGTGAGGCTTATTTATTATCGTAATTTACGGATCAAGTCTCTTTACGCTCTCTCCTTCTATCATGTGACCTTCTATAATGGTTACGCCCTGTCTGTAACGTTCTCCGCTTATTTTGCGAATCAAGTTAATAACTGCATTGCGGCCCATTTCGTAACTATCGACACCGAAAGTAGTTAGTTTTAGGTCACACAATCCGGGGAAAAGATAGTTGTCATATCCGACGACCGATACATCCTCGGGAACTTTGTAACCGTTCTCACGAAGTCTTTTTATCATCATGCTCGCCGTAAGATCGCAAGTGCAGACAAACGCCGAAGGCATATCTTCAGGCAGAACAAAGAACCGATCATAATCCATCTCACCCGTTTTAAGATCCCTGTCAGGAATGATCCAGTCTCGAACGAATGGATGTCCGTGCTCCAGAAGTGACTTGGTATATCCAAGATACCTGTCGGTGATCGTTCCGGAAGCCAGTATCGTTCCGACAAAGCCTATATACCTATGTCCCATATTAAACAAATGATTGGTAAGAACATACGCGCCATGGTAGCTGTCAGAAACAACCGCATCCTCATCTCCGCTGTGGTTGCAGAAATCAAGATAGATCATCGGAGTATTGCTCTCTTCTTTTATCATATTAAGATAGTCTTCGCTAAGTCTTCCGATAACTATAACACCGTCGACTTTGTTATCACTTATGATACGGGGAAGAACCTTCTTTTTCTCACTTTCGGCGGACACAACTTCCAGCATGGTAAAACAGCCCTTATCCATTGCAATCTGCGAAACCTGCTGATGCATCCTGTTGTAAAAAGAGCTGTATTCGCTCATAAAAGCCTCAGAAATAAGAACACCCAATGTATAACTCTTTACGGTATTTCCCATCTTCCTTGATACCGAAGGAACATACCCCATCTCATCGGCAAGGACATTGATCTTGTTCCTAAGTTCTTCGCTCATTCCCTTTTGACCGGAAAGAGCCTTAGAAACCGTAACCGTACTTACTCCGATCCTGTCCGCGATATCCTTTAATCTTACCAGTTTAGCCATTTTAAAACCCCTCAAACAAACTTTATTGCTTTCTTGTAAGTATAAAGTATATTTATACGAATTAAAACAGATAAATTTAACCACTTAAAAAATAAACACAAACGACTTTTTTTATCATATAATTATCCAAGAGAAAAACAAAGATAGGAAACGGCGACAGATATGATATCCGTTAAGACAACTAACAACAAAGCCTTTATGAAGAGTCTCCTTACAACAGAGCTTTTTGACAACTACTATGTCGAGGAGATTGCGATAGATACATTTAACAGCTTCTATATCGACGGTCACGTTCATAAGGAATTCTATAATGATGATGAGATGTCGGATCAATCCGAGGTCGCAGATTTTTCACGATGGGCCGATCTTCGTCCAATCTGCCTTGATCTTATCAAGGGTAAAAGAACTCCCTTAAAATTTAAGTTTGTCTTTCACCTCGATGAAAAAGAAACGGCAAGTATTATAGAAAAAGCCGGTGCGGATCTTTCCTCGTCCGATATTAAACTTGCAATAAACATAAGGTTTGTCGGCGGCGAGCTCGTCATCACGACAGGTACTGCGTTTAACGTATTTACCCTGGATAAGAGCATAGAAAAAGCCTGGGACAGTTACTTCCCAAGCTTTCTTGAATCAAATGATATTATATTGCAGTATCTTTAAACTTATTTAGTATCGTCACAAGCTCATCATATTTGGGCTTGATCTGATTGTATTGTTCTTCATAGCCTTCCATGGAACCGGCTCTCAGAATCTCAGTAAGCTCGCATACGGCGCCCAGCATGCCTTTAAGTCCAAGGTTTGCGCTCACTCCCTTAAGAGCATGCACAGCCTTAAATGCCTCTGTGACATTGCCTTCTTCCAAGTATTTGGAAAGCTCTCCCATGTTCTTGTCAGAGAGAAATTTGACCATGAATTTTGCAATAAGATCCTCATTTCCCATGAATCTTGCGAGAACATCGTCCCAATCAACACCCCATGCAATTAATTCAGATTTAAATCCGGCATCCATATGTTTACTCCATGTTTGAATTATTATTCATATGTTGACTATATATTGATTTTACAACATAAAAGAACTTACTTCAACGATATACTTTATTCATTCGCTGCCAGCATAGCCGCCTGATCAGCGGCGATAAGAGAATCAATTATCTCATCAAGATCTCCGTCCATGATCTGATCGATTTTATAAAGAGTAAGATTGATCCTGTGATCGGTAACTCTTCCCTGATGGAAATTGTAGGTCCTTATCTTCTCGGATCTGTCTCCGGAACCGACCTGACTCTTTCTGAGCTGAGACTCTTCACTGTGCTTCTTTTCCCTTTCCATCTCATATAGCTTGGCACGAAGAACCTTGAGCGCCTTAGCCTTGTTCTGCTGCTGGTTCTTTTCATCCTGGCAGGAAATAACAATTCCCGTGGGAAGATGCGTAAGTCTTACAGCCGAATCGGTAGTATTGACGCACTGTCCTCCGTTACCGGAAGCTCTGAACACATCAAACTTGCAATCATTCATATCGATATCAACTTCAACATCCTCAACCTCAGGCATGATAGCCACGGTTATTGCGGATGTGTGAATCCTTCCGCCCGATTCAGTCGCGGGAATTCTCTGAACGCGATGAACTCCGCTTTCGAATTTAAGCCTCGAATATGCACCGTTTCCCTTGATCATAAAGCTGACAGTCTTAATGCCTCCGATACCTATATCTTCGACACTCATCGTCTCCACACGCCAGTTTTGTCTCTCGGCATACCTCGTGTATGCTCTGAACATATCGGCTGCGAATAAAGCCGCCTCGTCGCCACCAACACCTGCTCTGATCTCAACGATAACATTCTTCTCATCGTTGGGGTCCTTGGGAAGGAGAAGGATCTTGAGCTTATCCTCAAGCTCTATCTTCTTGTCTTTTGCCTCGGAAAGCTCTTCCTTAAGCATCTCTCTCATGTCGGCATCGGACTCTTCATCCAGCATCGATTCACTGTCACTTATTGTCTCATTGCACTTCTTATACTCAAGATAGCACTCAACAAGTGCTTCAAGATTCTTTTGTTCCTTCATGAGGCTCCTGAACTTATCCTGATCCGAAACAACGGCCGGATCGTTAAGCTCCATCGTGATATCCTCATATCTTCTTAATATATCCTCTAATCTGTCAAACATAATCTATCCTTTTTCATACAAGTAACTAAGTAATATGCCGCCAAACTATCGCCGCTAGTAGTAGCAGGCTCTCACAACTCTGTCGTTTCCCGCATAATCCTTGATAACCTCTATATCATGATACTTTCCGTTCTCGGTCAAAAGAGCTTTCACCGCCTCTGCCTGATCGTAGCCTATCTCCATGATAAGATAGCCGCTTGAAAAAAGATATTCACCCGCGCCGTTTACAATTCGTCTGTAAAACTCAAGTCCGTCCTTACTTCCGTCAAGAGCCAGATTCGGCTCGTAGTCCTTAACTTCGGGCGCAAGCGTCTTTATAACTTCCGTCGCTATATAAGGCGGATTGGATACTATAACGTCAAATTTTCCGACATTTTTTTCAGGAAAAAGATCTGTCTCAATAAACTCAGCCCTGTCACCAAGTCCCAGGGAATCCGCATTCTCTTTTGCCACATTAAGCGCAGCTTTGGAAATATCCGTGCACACTGCGTAAGTTTCATTGGTGTAATTAAGAAGACTCAGTGCAATGCATCCCGAACCCGTGCAAAGATCGAGGATTCTCATCTTATCCTCGCAGTATCTAAGCGCCTCTTCAACCAAAACTTCTGTATCCTGCTCAGGTATCAGCACATCCTTTGAAACATTAAAAGATAGTCCCATAAAATCCCATTTGCCGAGTATATAGGCTACCGGTTCTCTCTTTTCCCTTCTTAAAAGAAGTTCGTTGTACTTCTGCTCTTCAGACTCCGACACTTCTCTGTCGGGATGAGCATAGAGTGTACTGTGATCCGTTTCGCAAACATATTCTAAAAGGAGCCGGGCATCAAGCTTAGCTTCTGTGATTCCGGCTCTCTTAAGTGTCTCTGTTCCATTTTCTAAGATATCTTTGTATATCATAGACAAAATCTCTTTTTTGTTAGATCAAAGGATATTTTTAAAGCTCATCGTCCAGAAGCCAACTGTCGTCAACCTCGTATCCGAATGAATCCTTAAGGAATTGCTTCCAGTCAAATACAGCCTCAACGGACTTGATGGCTACCTCTATCATATCATCATCAGGCTCCTTGGTCGTAAGTCTCTGAAGCCAAAGGCCGGGTGCTGAAATAATCCTTACAAGAATAAAATCCGTCTTGCCCGCAAGTCTGATGATCTCATAGGAAATACCTGAGATCACGGGAATAAGCAGTATTCTGAGGCCGATTCTCAAAAGATATGAATCAACTCGAATAAAGAAGAACAAGATAATGCTGACAAACATAACAAAGAGAATAAAGCTGCTTCCGCATCTCTTGTGAAGTCTTGAACTCCTTCTTACGTTCTTTACAGTAAGGGGTCTGCCTTTCTCGATACAGTTGATGCACTTGTGCTCCGCGCCGTGATACATAAACAGTCTCTTAATGTCCTGCATCCTTGAGATCAAAAGGATATAAAGGATAAAGATAGCGATTCTGAGCACGCCTTCTATGATCGCTATAAGCGAAGCATTTCTCACATACTTACCAAGAAGCTCAGAAAGAGCATAAGGAAGTATCATGAAAAGAACTATCGCAAAAGCAAAAGAAATAATGGTAGTTGCGAGCATCAAAAATGTATTCTCATGTCCGCTGCTAACCTTATCGATACTCTCATCAAGTTTGGTCGGCTTGGTATCCTCTTCCTCATAGAATGATGAAGAATAATTGAGCGCCTTGAGTCCCAAAATAAGAGAATTGATAAATACAAAAACACCTCTTACAAAGGGTATATTAAGGAGTTTACTTCCGTAAGCGACTCCGTGAAATTCATCTACTTCTACAGCTATGTCCTTATCAGGTTTTCTTACTGCGACAGCATACATATCCTTGTTGCGCATCATTACACCCTCAAGAACCGCCTGTCCGCCTATACCTGAATAATGACTTACTTTACGTCTCTTCATAGTTGTTACCTCTTAAAGCGTGATTACTTAATTAAAAAAGCATTTTGCTCGCTAAATGCTTGCGCGCGAGCGTTATTGCGCAGCAATTATCTACCATTCCGCGAGCTGCGCATCCATAGCGGAGCGCTTTTTAAATCATAGGAAATCCGAAGGAATTTCCTATGATTTAAAAAGAGGTTGAGGCCATAGCCTCAACCTCTCCTAAATGTCTTATAATTACTGATTGTTCATGCCGTATTTCTTATTGAACTTATCAATACGTCCACGAGCAGCTGTAGCCTTCTGCTGTCCTGTATAGAATGGATGACACTTTGAGCAGATTTCTACGTGGATCTCAGACTTAGTTGATCCAACTGTGAATGTGTTACCGCAGTTGCATGTAACTGTAGCCTGGTTGAACTCGGGCT
>JAEEGK010003363.1_pt1 | contig 39887 bp, 45 predicted proteins | sample 8958771 | NCBI WGS metagenome assembly JAEEGK01 (sample SAMN16246547, study PRJNA631951) | gut metagenome | biome: gut microbiome; feature: rumen; material: SC-attached | host: Bos | place: Iran: Karaj | collected 2018-10
GATTTTAAATTTAATGAATTTATAGATATTGAAGAAGGTAATATTAATTATCAAAAAGAATTTTGTGAGAATAAGCTATTAATTACTGATTATTCAAGTGTATTCTTTGATTTCTGTTATTTAAAGAAACCTGTTATTTATTATCAAGCTGATAGAGATGAATTCTATAAAGAGCAATTATATGATAAGGGCTACTTTGAGTATGATAAAGATGGTTTTGGGCCTGTTTTTGAAGACTATGATAAGTTTGTAGAAGGATTAATCGAAATTATTAATAATGATTGTATCTTGGCTAAAAATTATGAAAAACGTATAGATGATTTCTTTAAATATAATGATTCTAATAATTGCGAAAGGGTTTTTGAAGAAATAACTAAATTATAATAGAGGAGGGTATATTATGTTATTTTCAACTGGTATATTTATTTTCCTTTTTTTACCTTTAGTAATACTTGGTTATTATGTATTACCTGGTAGAAGGTTAAAGAATTTATTTTTATTACTAGCTAGTTTAGCTTTTTATGCTTATGGTGAACCTAGTTTTGTTTTTGTTATGATATTATCTATCGTAGTTAATTACTTTGTTGGTTTATTAATTAATTTATTTAATAAGAAGAATAAAAAGTTATCTAAAGCATTTTTAATACTTGGTTTATTATTTAATTTATCTTTAATATTTATTTATAAATATTTAATGTTTTTCTTAAAAAGTATTAATGATATATTTAAAGCTCATATTAATGTACCTAGTATTTTATTACCTATTGGTATTTCTTTTTTCACTTTTCAAATTTTGTCTTATATTATTGATGTTTATAGAGAAAAAGTTGATGTTCAAAAGAATATCTTTAATTTAGGTTTGTATATATCTTTATTTCCTCAATTAATTGCTGGACCTATTGTTAGATATACTACTATTCAAGATCAAATAATGAATAGAAAAGAAGATATTGTTTTATTTGGTGAAGGTGTTAAAAGATTTATTTATGGTTTAGCTAAAAAAGTAATAATTTCTAATACTATGGCTATTATTGTTGATCATGCTTTTAATAGTAATGTATCAAGTTTATCTTTAGGACTTACTTGGTTAGCTGCTATTGCTTATGCATTACAAATTTATTATGACTTTTCTGGTTATTCAGATATGGCAATTGGTTTAGGTAAAATGTTTGGATTTAATTTCTTAGAAAACTTTAATTATCCTTATATTTCACAATCTGTTTCTGATTTCTGGAGAAGCTGGCATCTTTCTTTAGGAAGTTGGTTTAGAGATTATGTTTATTTCCCTATGGGCGGAAGTAGAGTTAGTAAAAAAAGATTAGTATTTAATCTATTTGTAGTATGGGCGCTAACTGGTATTTGGCACGGAGCTAATTATACTTTTATTATATGGGGACTTATGTATTTTGCTATTTTAACAATTGAAAAGTTAACTGGATTTGAAAAGAAAACAGAAGGTAAGTTTAATATTTTAAAAACAATTTATACTTTGTTATTTGTTTTAATTGGATGGGTCATTTTTAGAGCTGATAGTATTGGATATGCTATGCAATATATAGCTAGAATGTTTACTTTTACTAATTTGGTAAATAGAGAGTTTTTCTATTATTTAATAGAGAATGGAGTTATCTTTGTATTAGCTATTGTACTTTCTACACCAATTTATAAAAAAGCTATCGAGAAACTAAATAGTTGTATTTTAGAAGATGTTATACTTATTATTCTTCTAATAATCTCTGTTTCTTATATAGTTAAAGGTGTTTATAATCCTTTTATATATTTTAATTTTTAGGAGGTAAATATGGATAAAAATAACAAAAATAATATAGTTATTGCTACTTTCTTTATTATTTATATTTTTGCTACTATGTTTTTTACTATTAAAGAAAACTATACGAAAATTAAAGAAACTAGTAAAACAGTGATTTATAATCCTGATAAATTAAAATATAAGGATAGAGTTGATTTATTTAAAAGTAGTAACGAATCTGTTTTTGCCAATAATTTAGTATTAAAATATGATTATATTGATACTTATGGATTATTTCAAAAAGTATTATTTAAGAGAGTTGTATCTGATGCTGGTGCTGGTAAAGATGTTATAAAATTATCTAATGGTAATTTATCTTTTGCTTATCCAGATACAGATGAGATGTATTGGATAGATAAATTATCTATAGTTAATGAATATACTAAAGAAAAAGGTATATATATGGCTTTTGCTATAGCGCCTTGGTCTATTTCTGAAGAAGCTAAATTACCTTTTTATGTTAAAGATAATTTAGGAGAAGTTAGATCTAGATTTGTAATTAATTCTTTAGATAAAGGAATTAATATAATTGATTTACAAAGTGAATTAACTACTGATCCAAGTAATTGGTTCTTCAGAACTGATCATCACTGGACTATTGATACAGCATTTGAAAGTTATAAGATAATTGCTAATCATTTAGATAAAGAATTAGATTTAAATATTACAGATAAATATTATAATGATTTTAATAGAACAATGTATCCTAATGCATTTTTAGGTTCATATGGTAAAAGAGTAGGTAAATATTATGCAAAACTAGATGATTTTGAATATATTTATCCTAATTTTGATACTAATTTTGATGTAGTTAATAGTGAATGGGATGTTATGACCAGTCATTATGTTGGTGATTTTAGACATTCAATTGCTCATGAAGAATATTTGACTATGGGTATTGATGATGCTCGTGAAACAAGTATTTATTATACATATACTAATGGAGGTAGAGCCTTAGTTCAAATTAATAATTTAGATCCAATTAATAATAAGAAGATATTAATATTAAAAGATTCTTATGGTGAACCGGTTTTTGCTTTTTTATCTTTAGTATTTAAAGAAGTAAGAGCTGTTGATGTTAGGTGTTGGGCTAATATTAATTTAAAAAAATATATAGATGATTATAATCCAGATGCTGTTTTATTTTTACATACACCATCAAGTCTATATGACAAAAAGTTGATTAATTTTAAATGGGAGTAGTAGTCTTTCCCTTTAAATAAATATAAAAAAATGGTAAGATATTAAAGAAGGTGTTTACATGAAGAAATTTTTTACAAATATAAGAAAATATTTTAAATATGCTGTTAGATCAGCAAAAGCAGAGTTAAAAAGTGAAGTTGCCGATTCATATTTAAACTGGTTATGGTGGGTAATTGAACCATTTGCTTTTATGGTTATCTATTCATTTGTATTTGGAGTTATCTTTAAAAGCCAAGAATTATATTTTGCTTCATTTGTTATGGTTGGTTTAGCAGCTTGGGATTTCTTTAATAGAATGATTACAGGTAGTGTTAAATTAATTATTAATAATAGAGATTTAGTTACTAAGGTATATGTACCTAAATATATTTTATTACTAGCAAAATCATTTACTTATTTATTTAAAATGTGTATTTCACTTGCTTTAGCATTTGGTTTAATGTTATATCAACATGTACCTTTTACATGGCATATGTTATTAATATTCCCAGTTATAATAGTTTTATATGTTATTTCTTTTGGATGTGGAATGATTCTAATGCACTTTGGAGTATCATTTAATGACTTAGGTAATTTAACTAATATAGCTCTTAGAATGGTATTCTATCTATCTGGTATTTTCTATAATATTACAACTAGATTAAAAGGTAGATTGGGATGGGTATTACTTAGATTTAATCCAGTTGCTTGTATGATGAACGAACTTAGAAAAGCAACTGTTTATGGTAAAATGGTTAGTTATGAATTGCTAGGATTCTGGCTTGTAATAGGTTTAATATTATGTGCTTTTGGAGTTCATGTAATTCATAAAAATGAAAATAGTTATGCGAAGGTGATTTAATGGCTACAGGAAAGAAAGACAAAAATATAGCAATAACTGTTAAAGATCTTCATATCACTTATCGTGGTTTAAAGAAAACGAGTATTAGAGCTTCGTGGAAACATTTTGGTGATAAAGTTGAATTATTCCAAGCTTTAAAAGGTGTAAGTTTTGAAGTTGAAGAAGGTAAAATACTTGGTATCATTGGTAAAAATGGATCTGGTAAATCAACTATGTTAAAAGCTATTGGTGGAATATTTTCACCGGATAAAGGTACTATAGAGCTTCATGGACATTCAATTTCATTATTATCTATTGGTGTAGGTTTTAATAAGAAATTAACTGGTAAAGAGAATATTTATCTATCAGGAATGTTATTAGGTTTCTCAGAAGATGAAATTGCTAAGAAAGAAAAAGAAATAATAGATTTTGCAGATATTGGAAGCTTTATGAATAAACCAGTTAAAACATATTCTTCTGGTATGTATTCAAAACTAGCATTTGCTATTACAGCAATACTAGAAACAGATATAATGCTTATAGATGAAGTTTTATCTGTTGGTGATGTTCAATTCCAAAAGAAGAGTTATAACAAGATGAGAGAATTAATATCTGATGATAAGAGAACAGTTATTATTGTTTCTCATAACCTAGAAACTATTAAAGAATTATGTGATGAGATATTATGGTTAAATGATGGTGAAATTAAGATGATTGGTAAGGCAGAAGATGTAATTCCTAAATATAAGGAATTTATGAATATCTAAGATGAGTATTATTCTGTATTTTATTAAATTTCATTTAATTAGTGTTTATTTCTTTATTAAATTATTTACGAAAAGAAAAGAAAGAGTATATCTTTTAAGTAGACAATCTAGTAAACCATCATTAAATTATTTAGCAATTATTAAAGAATTAGAAAAAAAGGGTATTGATTATAAGGTAACTTGTAAGAAAGTAGATTCTTCGATTAATGATAGTGTAAGAACTCAAGGACATTATTCGAATACTAATGGTTTTTTAGCTAGAGTTTTTAAAAAACTTGGCAGTGCTTTTTCCTATTATTTTAGTTTATGGTCTCAGATGATAAATATAGCCTCATCTAAGGTTATTATTGTTGATGGATATAATTTACCAGTTAGTTTATTAAAACATAAGAGAGGAACTAAAATTATCCAATTATGGCATGCTTTAGGTGCTATTAAGAAGTTTGGTTATCAATCTGTTGGAAAAGTAGATGGTGTTTCTCCTAATGTAGCTAGAATATTAAAAATGCATGCAGGTTATGATGCAGTAATATCTGGTTCAGAAGGAATGAATCCTTTCTTTGCGGAAGCTTTTAATGTACCAATTGAAAAAGTATTAGCTATTGGTACACCAACAACAGACTATTTAAGAGAAGATCATAGCAAAGTTAAGAAAGAGATTCTTAAAAAGTATCCGGCTTTAAAGAAAAAGATTAATGTTTTATATTCACCTACATTTAGGAATAATAAGAAATTTAATTATAAAGATTTAATTGATGCTGTTGATTATAGTAAAGTTAATTTAATTATTACTTATCATTCTAAAGTAGAAGATATTTATAATGATGATCGTGTTATTACTATTCCTAGTAGTGAATTTTCAGTATTTGATGTTTTTACGGTTTGTGATTATGTTATATCTGATTATTCAGCATTACTTTGTGATGCAGCTGTAGCTGATAAGAAAGTTTTAATGTATTTATATGATTTTGAAGAATATAGTAAAAATAATGGTGTTAATTTAGATTTCTTTAATGATTGGAAGAATATTAGTTTTATTGATGCTAAACCATTGATGGAAGTAATTCATAAAGATAAATATGATATGAAAATGTATCATAAATTTCAAAAAGAATTTACTACTCCTAAAGATATGAATAGTACTGATGAACTAATTAAACTAATTAATGATTATTTAAAGTAAGAATAGGATTTTATTCTTACTTTTTTATGTTATAATTTAATTAATAGGTGGTATTAGTATGGTTGATTTTATTAAATTAATTAGAGTTAAACATTTCTTTAAAAATATAATTATTTTTTTACCTTTGGTATTTAGTGGCTTATTTTTTAATATGTCATTATTTTTACGTGTTATATATGGCTTTTTATGTTTTTCTTTAATTGCTAGTTGTATTTATATTATTAATGATATTAGAGATTATGAAAATGATAAGAAACATCCAACAAAGAAGAATAGACCAATAGCTTCTGGAGCTATATCTATTAAAAAAGCATCTTATTATTGTATATTATTATTCTTAGTTGCTAATATTTTAATAGTATTATTTAAGATGCCTTTAATTGCAGCTTTCTTATTATATTTTTATTTTGTTTTAAATGTAGCTTATAGTATGAAATTAAAAAATATTCCTTTCTTAGATATTATTATTTTAGTTTCTGGGTTTGTGATTAGATTAGTTTTTGGAGCTCAATTAATTAATATTCCTTTATCTAATTGGTTACTACTTACTGTTATTACAATTTCTTTCTATATGGGATTGGGTAAAAGAAGAGGAGAATTAGGTAAAAACACACGTAGTGTTTTAAAATACTATACTAAAGAATTTTTAGACAAGAATATGTATATGTTGTTATCTTGTTCAATTGTATTTTATTCTTTATGGACAGTTGATTCTAAAGTAGTTCTTAAAAATAATAATTATTTAGTTTGGACAGTTCCACTAGTTATTTTGATGGCTATGAAATACAGTATGAATATTGAGGGTGTTAGTGATGCTGATCCGGTGGAAGTATTATTCCATGATAAATTATTAATTTGTTTAATTCTTATTTATATTGTAGTTATGTTTTTATTATTATATGTTTTATAGGAGGTCTTTATGATTAAAATATCTAATAAAATGTCTTTTATATGTAAGGCACTTGTGGTCTTATCTATTCCGTTTCTAGTATTATTTCTATCTTTTAGATTTAGGCTTAGATTTCGTCTTATTACTGCAGCTTTAGCTTTAGGTATAATGATATATTTAATCAGAAAGATAAATATAAAGAAGATTAATTCTAAAGTATTACTATTATCTTTTTTAACTTCTTGTTATATAGATAAATTATTAATGAGTTTTTATAATTTTAAAATTAATAAGATTATTAACTTAATTAATAAATATATTCATATTAAGTTTACTTGGAATACTATATTTTTAGTATATTCAATCGTAGTATTCTTTTCTTTATTTTTCTTTGTATATTTATTTTATACATATATTGGACCTCGTATAGTTAAGTTTATCAAAGGTTTAACTCGTAATGAGAAAGTTTATTTAATTGTTATATTAGCTATATCTATACTTCTTACTTCAATAGTTACAACTCATACAGTTGCTTTTGGCGCTAGTAAAGAAGCATATGATGTTATTTATACAAGTGATAGTAGTAGTTTAGTTAAAAGTGATGCTTGGATTAATATTAATAATGCAGAGAATGATATTCGCCAGCCATTATTTGGTTTATTTTCTTTACCATTTGGTATTAGTGGGCATTTTGTATCAGAATTTTTATTCTTTTTACCACAATCTTGTCGCTATGAATTTGCTATGATGGTTATTCAATTCTTACTATTAGGTTTTGGAACTATTATGTTAGCAAGATTAGTAGTTAATGAAGAAGATAATAAAAAGTATTTCTTTGCTTTGTTTAGTTTAAGTTTTCCATATTTAATATTTGGTTTAGTTTTAGAGCAATACGTTGTTAGTTTGTTTTATTTAATTTTATGTATTTATCTTTACTTTACTAGTAAAGAAGAAACTAATTATGCTTATCTTGGATCAGTTGGGACATTACTTACTTCTGGTATCTTATGTTGGATGACTTATCATACTAAAGATTTCAAGAAGTGGTTTATTAATACTTTTAAATTAGCTTTATCTTTTTTAGTATTAATGGTATTTAGTGGTCAATTTACTCAATTATTTACGATTAAAGAGAAGATCTTATCATTAGTTAGATTTACTGGAGATAAAGTAACTTTTATTGATAAAATGTATGAATATTTTTACTTTGTTAGAGCATTATTTGTTGCTCCAAAAGGATTTGCTTTCTATGGGGCTTTCTTAAATGAACCAATTCATCATTCTTATCAATTAATTATGCCTCAATCTTTTAGTATTATTGGTATTATTGTTATGGTTTTAATGTTAGTTAGTTTAATTTGGAATCGTAAAAATAAGATGGCTTTATTATCTGGATTTTGGATTTTATTTTCATTTATTATTCTTGGCTTAATAGGATGGGGTACTCATGAAAATGGCTTAATACTTTATAGTTTATATTTTTCTTGGGCGTTCTATATTTTATTCTATTTATTATTAGAAAAGATTTTCAAAAATAGAACTATTTTTAAGGTTGTATTGTCGTTATTTATATGTATATTCTTAATATTAAATAGTATTGAATTATATCATATATTACAATTTGCTTTTAGTTATTATGTGAGATAATGGAGGTATATTATGGAAAGAAATAAGACTTTAGATTTTATGAGGGGTTTTGCTGCTCTATGGATTATTTTTATTCATACCTGTTTCCATAGTGGTAATTCTTATGTTCCAATATTGGTCAAATCTTTTTCTTTAATTATAGATGTACCTTTATTTATGTTTTTAGCCGGTTATTCATTACATTATTCCGAAGGCTTTCATAAGAATGTAAAAAGACTTGCTAGAATGTATATTTATTATCTTGTCTTTTTATTATTCTTATTCTTATTTGCTATTTTAACTAAGAGTAGTGGTTATACTTTAAATAATGTTGTTAAAGCTTTGTTTTTTGAAATTGATGATTTATTACCGCTTAGATCTTTTGATTATTCTATTTGGTTTATTCCAATGTATTTTATTGTTACTTCAATTGGTAGTTATTTTTTAAAAGAAAAAAATATTAATATTACTCATCTAGTATTAATATTTGCTTTATATGGTTCTTGTTTGTATTTTTATGATAATAAAAATATTGCAATGATCTTAATGTATTTATTCATTTATGTATTAGGCTATTACAGTTTTTATAATAATTTGTCTATAAAGAAGTTTATTATTACGTTTATTTTTATTATTATTTTAAATGTTATGTTCAAATACTTAGGCACATATGGCTTTAGAAACTTACAAACTGCTAAATTTGATTATGATATTTATTATTTAATTTATTCGATGATAATAATTACAGTAGTTTGGTATTTTCTTCCAAGAATTGATTATCCTTTTAGATTTATACCATTTTTGGGAAAAAATGCTATTCTTTTATATTTTTGCCAAGGATTTAGTTCAAGTATTCTATACTATATAACTCCTCATGTTCATTTTTATTGGATATGGAAGTTATTATTACTATTTGGAATAAATATTATAATTTGTTTATTATTATTTTTTATCTTTTATAAGATATTTGATATTTTGAAAAGACCGTTAAATAAAGTCTTAGATTGTTGAAAAAGATTTGTACAATTGTTATAATTTAGACACAGTTAGATAAGAGGTGCGTTATGAAAAAACTTAGAGCTTTTATTTCAGATTTATGTAAAAAAAGTAAGTTTATTAGAATAATAGCGAGAAAATGTTTATATATTTATGAGAAGATTAAATATAGTAAATATTATTATAAATATAAAACAAATGATAAAGTTATTTTATTTGAAGCTTTTAATGGTCGTAATTATACATGTAGTCCTAAAGCTATGTATGAAAGAATGATTACGATGGATGAATTTCAAGATTATAAAATGATTTGGGCATTTATTGATCCTGAAAAACATGAAGTAGCGCCATTTAAGAATTTGGAAGTAGTTAAATCTAAAAGTAAAGATTATTATAAATATTGTAGTATGGCAAAATACTGGATTATTAATTCTTTAATGGAAGAAGGAGTAAAAAAGAAAAAAGACCAAGTATATGTTCAATGTTGGCATGGTACTCCTTTAAAGAAATTAAGATGTGATATTGAAGTAAATGGTGCTTCTTTAAATACAGCTAAAGAAATTAGAAAAAGAAATGATATTGATGCTAAGAGATTTGATTATTTCATTTCTCCATCTAAATATTGTACAGAGAAATTTACTTCAGCATTTAATTTAAAGAATCTTGGTTTAGAAGATATTATTATTGAGGAAGGATATCCAAGAAATGATTTCTTATTTAATAAAACTAAGAAAGATATTGATGCTATTAAGAAAAAACTAGGTGTTCCATTAGATAAGAAAGTCTTATTCTATATGCCAACATTTAGAGATAATCAACATACATCTGGTGTAGGTTATACTTATAAGTTAGCTATTGATTTTGATAGATTAAAGAAGAAATTTAGTAAGGATTATGTAATATTATTTAGTAGTCATTATTTTGTTACTAATAGTATTGATTTAAATAAATATAAAGGTTTTGTCTTTAATGTAGCTAAATACGATGAAATTAATGAGTTATATTTAATTGCTGATATTATTATGACTGATTATTCAAGTATATTCTTTGATTATGCTAACTTAGGCAAACCAATGATATTCTATATGTATGATTATGATGATTATAAAAACAATTTAAGAGATTTTTATATTTCTTTAGATGAATTACCTGGACCTATTTGTAAGACTCAAGATGAGGTTGAAGAAGTAATTGCAAATATTGATAAAGAAAGTAAGAAATATAAAGATAAATATAAGAAGTTTAATGAAAAATATAATTATTTAGATGATGGGGATGCTTCTTTGAGAGTAATTAAAGTTATTTTTAAAGATGTTTTGGAAGGAGATAAATAGTATGCCTAGAAAGAAAAAAGAACCAGTTGTAGTTTTAACTTATGGAACTTATGATTTGCTTACTGCAGGTCATGTTGAGCATTTTAGAGATGCTAAAGCAATGGGAGATTATTTAATTGTTGGTGTATCTACTGACGAATTTAATGCAATTAAACATAAATCTTCTTATTTAACATATGAAGAAAGAAAATTTGTTGTAGAATCTATTCGTTATGTAGATAAAGTTATTCCTGAAGAACATTGGGATCAAAAACCTGATGATATTAAGAAATATAATGTTTCTATTGTTGCTATGGGGAGTGACTGGGAAGGTGACGAAAGATTTGAAAAACTACGTCAGTATTGTGATGTTAGATATACTTATCGTAGTGGTAAATATTCTTCAACTAATTTTAGAAAACATGTTGATGAATATACAAAAAAGATTGACGAAGAAGGCTAGTTCCTTCTTTTTATTTGATTGAAAAAATAGTCTAAACATAGTACAATTATTATAGTTATTTGGTGGTGATGTTATGCCTCAATTGGATCCATTTTATGAAACATTTAATTGGGCTATTACTAATACATGGCCAATGTTATTATTATTTATTGTAATATTAATTGTACTTAGAATTACTAAGTTAATTATTAACCATGAGAAATTAGTTTTATATCAAGATTTTTATAGATTATTATTTATTTTATATATATTACTTCTATACTATATGCTTTTAAGTACTGAGAAAGCATCTAGTGGAATTAATTATATTCCTTTTAAAGAAATATTTAGATTCCCATTTATGAGTAGAGGATTTATTTATAACGTATTTGGTAATATAGCTTTATTTATACCATTTGGTTATTTTGTATCTGATTATTTAAAAGCTAATAAGATAAGACATATTTTTGTTACAGCTTTTGTAATTAGTTTGACAGCAGAATTTATTCAGTATAAAATAGGCCGTACTTTTGATGTTGATGACATACTATTAAATGTTATTGGTGCAGTTATAGGTTATTTTGGTTATATATTAATTCATAAAATTGAAAATATATTACCTAATTTCTTAAAAAATGAAATATTTTATAATTTTTTAGCTGTTGTTGTTTTAGTAATAATAGGTTTTTTTATGAGTAGAATGTGGGGATTTATTTAATGGAAAATGAATTTGAAATAGTAGATAATGGTTTATATTCTGATTATGATTATTTATATGATGTTTTAAATAGTACTTTAAAACATGAAAAAGTTAATCATGGTATTTTTAATGTAATATTTGTCTTAGATGATGAAATACATAAATTAAATAGAGAATATAGAAATGTAGATAGAGTTACTGATGTTATATCTTTTGCTTTAGAAGATAATGATGATTTTAGTTATGGTGATATTAGAATGCTTGGTGATATTTATATTTGTATTCCACAAATGAAAAGACAAGCAGAAGAGTATGGACATAGTGAAAAAAGAGAGCTATCTTTCTTAGCAGTTCATGGATTATTACATTTATTAGGTTATGATCATATGGAAAAAGAAGATGAAGAAGTAATGTTTAAATTACAGGAGGAAATATTAGATGGCGCAAATATCAAGAGATGAAATTAAAAAGCGTGGTTTTGGTAGATTCTTAAAGAGTTTTAAATATTCTATTGATGGTTTAGTTTATGCATATAAATATGAGCAAAGTATGATGATTCATTGCTTTGCAACTATATGTGTTATAGCTGTAAATATTATATTTCATGTTTCTGCTTGGGAATGGCTATTAACTCTTGTATGTATTGGTATGGTTTTAGCAGCCGAATTAATTAATACAGCTGTGGAAGCTGTTGTAGATATGATTACTTTAGAAGAACATCCTTTAGCTAAAATTGCTAAGGATTGTACAAGTGCTGCAACATTTGTTTTAGCTATGATGGCATTAGCTATTGGGGTAGTTATCTATGTTCCTCACTTTATTGAATTTTTAGAAACTGTAGGTGTTTTATGAAAAGTGGATTTGTTAGTTTAATAGGTAGACCTAATGTTGGTAAGAGTACTTTATTAAATACATTAATTAATCAAAAAATTGCGATTACGAGTAATAAACCACAAACAACTCGTAATATTATTCAAGGTATTTATAATGAAGATGGATATCAAATAGTATTTGTAGATACTCCTGGTATCCATAAACCTTTAAATAAATTAGGTAAAGTATTAAATAAAGAAGCAGAAAGTCTTACTAAAGATGTAGATGCTATACTATTATTAGTTGATGCTTATGAAGGTATTGGTGCTGGTGATAAGAGAATTATTGAATCTTTAAAAGGTTCAGAATCTCCAGTTATATTAGTAATTAATAAAGTTGATCAAATAAGTAAAGATGCTTTAATAGGTGTAATTAACGATTATAAGGATTTATATGATTTTGCAGATATAGTTCCTATTTCAGCAATTACAAAAGAAAATGTTCAAGAATTACTTAGTGTTATTAAGAAATATTTAGAAGATGATATGAGATATTTTGATGATGGAATGATTACAACAAGTACTTTAAATTTCTTAGTAAGTGAATTTGTTAGAGAAAAAATATTTAGATTAACTGAAGAAGAAATACCACATAGTGTTACTTGTATTACTTCATTATTTGAAGAAAAGAAGAATATTGTAAATATTACTGTAGATGTAATAGTAGATAGAGATAGTATTAAGAAGATTATTATTGGTAAACAAGGTTCTTTATTGAAACAAGTAGGTATTGAAGCTCGTAAAGATATAGAAGCTTTATTATGCAAGAAAGTATATTTAGAGTTATATGTTAAAACAATTAAAAATTGGCGTGATAAAGAAAGATATTTAGCAGAATTAGGTTTTGATGAGAAGGAAATATTAGGTTAGTAAGTAGATGATTTTATGATAAGTAAATTAGAAGGAGTTATTTTAACAGAAACACCATATGGTGAGCATTCTAAGGTTATTAATATATTAACTAGAGAACATGGTATGGTTGGAGTAATGTGTAATAATGTTAAAAGTGTTAAAAATCCTTTAAGAACTAAAACCTTAAAATTTACTTATGGATATTTTCATATTAAGTATAATGAGAAGAAATTATCTAACTTAATAGATGTAGATATTATTGATAATTTAAAAAATATTAGAGAAGACATTGAATTAATTAGTTATATGTCTTATATTACTGATTTAACTTATCAAGTTGTTAAACAAAATAATGATGAAGAAATATTTGATATTTATGTTAATACAATTTTAAAGTTAAATGAAAAACAAGATCCATTAATATTAACTAATATTATTGAACTTAAATATTTAGATTATTTAGGTGTTGGTTTAAATTTAGATTCATGTATTAAATGTGGTAATAAGACAAAGATTGTTACTTTAGATCCTGATGAGGGTGGATTTATTTGTCAAGATTGTTATCATGGAGAAAAGATATTAGATCCTAAATCATTAAAACTAATTAGAATGTATTATTTAATAGATATTAAATCAATTAGTAAAATAAGTATTAATGAAAGTATTGCAAGAGAAATCAACTATTTTATTGATAAATACTATGAAAGATATACTGGTTTATATTTAAAAAGTAAAGATTTCTTAAAGAAAATAAACAAGTTATATAATTAACTTGTTTTTGTTTGATTTTAAGTTATAATATTACATACGTTTAAGGAGTTTATTTATGGATACTATTAAAGATATTGTAAAAATATTAGGAATACAAAGAAAAAGAGAAAAATATGCGGAATATAAAGATGAATTGTTAGAAATAAGATCTCATTTAAATAGATTAGCATCTGATGAATATGTTGCTCAATATATAAAGATATATAATTCTTTAAAAACAATTACTGATTCAGAAGAATTATTAATGAGAGATATGAAACTTAAAACCTTAGAGAGATTGCATCAAAGTGTTGCAGACTATGTTAATTTAAGAAAATATTATATTTTTTTGGATAGCTTTTCTAATTATCAAAGAACGATTCAAGTTGAGCTTAGAGAAAGATTAGCTGCTTTAGATTTACCAGATATTTATATATATCAAGGTTTAGTTAAACCTAGTAAGAAAACGTTGTATAGACATATTATCGTTCCTAGTAAGGAAATAGAAACTGAAGAACCTGTTGGAACAATTATTCTACCAACTAAGAAAAGAGAATCTAATAGACAAATCAATCAATTTTATGCTCGTACTAGTTATAGATATTTAGATGCTTTAACTAGAGATTATAGTTTTGATTTAGAAGGTAAGGACTTGGGGCCTGTATTAATAAAAAAATAATTGACTTAATTTCTTTTTTTGCTATAATTAGTTCATACAAGTGATGACTGGCTTGGCAACCACGAGCTATATAAATTAAGGTGATTTCTTCTAGAAATAAATAGGATGGAACCGCGGGTTTTACTCGTTCCTATGTTTTTCTAGAAGTTTTTTATTGGTCATCAGAAAGAAAGGTGTTGTATATGGAAGAAATAAAGATGGAAGATATTGTTAATTATTGTAAGCAATATGGATTTATTTTCCAAGGAAGTGAAATATACGGAGGTTTATCTAATACATGGGATTACGGACCATTAGGAAGAGAATTAAAGGAAAATATAAGAAGAGCTTGGTGGAAGAAATTTATCCAAGAAAATCCTTATAACTATGGTTTGGATGCAGCTATTTTAATGAATCCTGAAGTATGGGTAGCATCTGGTCATGTTACTAATTTTAATGATCCATTAATTGATTGTAAGAAATGTAAATCACGTCATAGAGCAGATAAATTAATTGAAGAATTTACTAAAGGAGAAGAAACTGGTGATGGATGGGACAATAAGAAAATTGAAAAATTCATTGCTGATAATAAAATAGCTTGTCCTAAGTGTGGAAGTACTGATTTTACACCAATTCGTAAGTTTAACTTATTATTTGAAACTCATTTAGGTGTTACTGAAGATACTAAATCTAAAGTATACTTACGTGGTGAGACGGCTCAAGGTATTTTCGTTAACTTCTTAAATGTTCAAAGAAGTATGAGAGCTAAAGTACCATTTGGTATTGGTCAAACTGGTAAATCATTTAGAAATGAAATTACACCAGGTAACTTTATTTTTAGAGTTAGAGAATTTGAACAAATGGAACTTGAATTCTTTTGTAAACCAGATACTGATTTAGAGTGGTTTGGTTATTGGAAAAACTATTGTATAGATTGGTTAAAATCTTTAGGTATTAAAAATGATAATTTAAGATATAGAGATCATTCTAAAGAAGAATTATCATTCTATAGTAAAGCTACTACTGATATTGAATTCTTATTCCCAATGGGATGGGGAGAATTATGGGGTATAGCAGATAGAACTGATTATGACTTATCTGTTCATATGGAACATTCTAAGGCTGATTTAAGATACTTAGATCCAGAAACTAATGAAAGATATACTCCATATGTAATTGAGCCTTCATTAGGTTTAGATAGAGCTATTTTAGCATTCTTATGTAATGCTTATGAAAGAGAAACTTTAGATGGTGGAGATGTTCGTGAAGTATTAAAGATACATCCAGCATTAGCTCCTATTAAAGCTACTATTTTACCTTTGATTAAGAAAGCTCATAGTGAAAAAGCTATGGATATTTATGCTAAGTTATGTAAGGAATTCTATGTAACTTATGATGAATCTGGTAGTATTGGTAAGAGATATAGAAGAAATGATGCTGTTGGTACTCCATTTAGTATTACTGTAGATGATGAAACATTAGAAAATAATACTGTTACTATTCGTGATAGAGATACAATGGAACAAATTACTTTACCAGTAGATGAAGTAGTCAACTATATTAGAGAAAAAATTGATTTTTAGTGTAAAATATCAGTAAAAGGCGGAATTTATCCGTCTTTTTGTTTGGTCAGAAAAAAATATTATGGTAGAATAGGACACGTGTTCAAAGAAGAAGGGTGGTTTTATATGAAGACAAATAATAATGATAATAATATTTTAAAAAGACTATTAACTCCAAAAGATTTACATCTTATGGAAGAGGCATATGGATATATGAATGGTATGCCTGAAGGAAAATATAGAGACTTTTTACTAAGAAGAATAGATGATGTTATATCAATGGCTAGATATATTGATTTAATGGCTCCATATTCTCTTCATGAAGATTATGATGCTTTATATGGTCGTTTAACTTATTTGGAACTAGCTTTAAGACATTTTAGAAATAAAAGTAATGAAGATCCTAGATATAGTTATTCAGAGATTTCATCTAATACACCTAGAATTTTAACTTCTATTAGTACTTTAGATTATGAAAGATATCATGAAGTAGATAATTTAGTATTCTCTGCATTTCATGATCCTAGTCAAGAGATGCCTTTATATCATGAATTAAAGAAAGTTAGAGGAAATGCTTTTCAAGTTATTTATGCTCATAAAGGTGATTCTGTTATGATATATGATATATGTTCTGTAGTTAAAAAAAGAGAAGAATTAAACTTAGATGAAATTAGAAAACGTTGTTTAGCTGAATTAGAAGAAAACAGTGATCCAACTATTCAAGCCATATATGATGATATTGTTTATTCAGCTTTACATTTTGATACTAAGGAACAAAATGGTGGCTATAGATTAGTTAAAGAAAGAGGAATTACTCATAAGTGGTAATTCTTTTTTAGTTAATTAATTTATTGAAAATTAAATAATAATTAGATATAATAATGAAGTAGAGTAATAGGAGGCTTATTATGAAAATTAGAGACTTATTTAAAAGTGATGAAGAAGAAGATAAATTAGTTGGTACTGAAGATGAGTACTATTCTAGAGAAAGTGATGATACTCAAGATATTTCTAATGGAAATAAAATGATTTTGTTAGAGCCAAGAGCATATTCTGAAAGTCAACAAATAGCTGATCATTTAAAAAACAGAAACAGTGTTGTTGTTAATTTAAAGCGTGTTACAGCTGATCAAGCAAAAAGAATTATTGATTTTTTAAGCGGATGCATTTATGCTATAGGTGGAAACATGCAAAAAGTAGGCGTTGGAATTTATTTATGTACACCTAAAAATGTTAATGTTCAAGGCAAAATAAGTGAAGATAACAGCAAAGATCAAGAAAAATCCGAAGAAGAAATAGAATGGTAATAATTTAACCTTTTCTAAACTTTGGGAGGTGAGTTATGGAAAAGTTTAATATTAATAGTAATGGTTATGATATTAATGAAGTAAATAGTTTCGTTAATCGTGTTACTACGGAATATGAAAATATGCTTAATAAACTTAAAGCTAAAGATGAAGAACTTCTTTCTTTACGTAGTAAGGTTAATCATTACAAAGATGTTGAAACAACTTTAAATAAAGCTATGTTAATAGCTGAAGACTCATCTAATCAAATGAAGAAAGTTGCTCGAGAAGAAGCGCAACTTATCATTGATGAAGCTAAAAAGAATGCTAACCATATTGTAAATGATGCTTTATTAAAAGCAGAAAAGACTGATATGGAAGCCGATAATTTAAGAAGAAGTTTAAAAATCTATAAAGCAAGAATCAAACAAGTTGTTGAAGAACAATTAAGTATGGTTGATGATGTAGATAAAATAACTATGGATGATAGAGGCGAGTAAACCTCTTTTTTTATTGGCTTTTAAATGATATAATTTAAAGGGGATTTATATGAAGAAAATATCAAAGTTTTTAATTATAATTATGGCTATATTTTTACTTTGTTCTTGTGGTAATAAAGAATATGGCTTAATAGAAATTTCTGCCAATGATTTAAAAGAAGCAGTATATGCTAATAATAGTAATTTTGTGTTTGCTATTATTAATACTGATTATGATAATTATGAAATGTTTTTAAATGATTTGAAAATAGCTGCTGAACGTGGTGATTTTAACGTTTATTATATTGATTACAAGCATGTATCTAGTGATGTTTCATCATTTATTATCTATGATATTGGATATGATGGTGGTAGTGGCCAATATTTTGCTGTATTTGAAAATGGTAAAATTAATAATAGTGGTTATTATAAAGATTTTGAATCAATGTATAAGAAAATATATACTTCTAAATATCCGGGTAATTTATCTTTAACAAGTGAAGAAGAACAAGAGGATTTTATTGCAGAAGCGAAAATGTTATATAGTGAAAATAAGTATAACAGTGCTCGTGATCTTTTAAGTAAGGCATGGCCTAATAATAAAGCAAAGGAAGAATATAAAAGTAATCCTTATTATCAATTAGTAGGTATATGGGAAAGTTATGAATTCATTGATAAAGATTATAATTATATGAATTTTAGATCATTTTATTTCTTAAATGGTAATGATGATTATTGTTTATTATATGAAGCTAAAAATATGAAATACGATGGGTTTAAGAAGCCTGGCTATGACAAATTAAGCTCTAGATATTATTATATAAATGATGATATAATATACATGTCTAATAAAGATAATGGTGATTATGAACCATATTATAAAATAGTGAATCTTGATGCAGTTGAATTTAAGTTATTAGATTTAAAAAATAAAAATAAAACAATTAATTTTCAAAGAAGGGATTAATAATGAAGAAAAAACTATTGTTGGGTATTTTGGTTGGTTTATGTTTTATTCTTACTGGATGCGGTAAATATAAAGGTTATTGGTGTAATTATGAAGATACAGCAACAATAGTTGTATTATATAACGATGATATTACTGAAGCACAAAAGAAGAAAATTGAAGCAACAATTGATGATTTTGAGAATATTCGAAATAGAACTGAATATACTAAAGATGATTATGCTGCTCAAATAGGTGGAGATGTAAGTGACTTACATAACGCTTATGTTGTTACTTTTAGTTCTCATGATTTTATTGGTGATTATGTTGCTACTTTAAAAAAGCTAGATGGTGTTTATAATACTGAGCAAGAAATAGCTAAAACTAATATTAGTTTATATAATCTACAAAGTTTTGGTAAATATACATTTAGTGATTCAGATGAGGCTAAAGAAGAAGATTTAGAAACTGGTAAATATAAGATTAAAAAAGGTGTTATTACATTCAAACCTAAAGATTCAGACAAAACTACTAAGTTATTATATGTAAAAAATGGTTTATTATGTGGTGATGCTGATTGTACGAAGATCTTTGCTAAAAGTGATAGCAAGTGTGGATCTAAAGAATAAAAACTACTTATGTAGTTTTTTTGTTATAATAGAGATGTGATGTTTATGGAAGATTTAAGACCTTGGAAATATTATAAAGATATATTAAGCATTAATTATGATTATTTAATACAAAATAACTATAATATTTTATTATTTGATTTAGATAATACAATATTAAATAATAGAGAAACTGTAGTTAGTAATGATATTATTAATTTATTTAATAATCTTAAAAGAATGGGCTTTACTGTTTTAATAGTATCTAATGCTTTACCTGGTAGAGTTCAAAATGTCGCTAAGGTATTAGGTGTTAAAGGTTATGGATTAGCTTTTAAACCATTTATTAAGAAAATATATAAAATTAAACAAGCTAAGAAGTTTAATATTGAAAATATGGTGGTTATTGGGGATCAATTATTTACGGATATTAAAGCTGCTAAAAAGTTAGGTATTAAATCTATTTTAGTAGATCCTATTGATGTTTATGAACCTTTTATTACGGTATTTAATCGCGGTAGAGAAAACGATTTAATAAATAGAGGTGATTATTATGAGTAAGAAATGTATTGGATGTGGGGCTTTATTACAAAGTGATAATGAAAAAGCATTAGGTTACGTATCTAGAGATGTATATGATAAAGCTTTATATTGTGAGAGATGCTTTAAAGTTATTCATTATAATGAAAAAGTGGTTACTAAATTAGATAATATTAATAAAGAGATAATAAACAAATTAAGTAAATTTGATGGTTTAGTATACTTTATGGTTGATTTTTTAAATATAAATACAGAAACCATGAATACGTTTAATTCTATTAAGAATTTTAAATGTTTAGTAATTAGTAAACTTGATTTATTACCTAAGAGTTTTAAAGAAAAGAAAATTATAAATTTTATTAAAAAAACATATAATGTTAAAGAAGATATTTTATTTGTAAGTTCTAAAAAGAATATTAATACAAAATTTATTTTAAACTGTGCTATTAGTAATGGATTTAAAAAGGTATGTTTTACTGGATATACTAATGCTGGTAAAAGTACTTTAGTTAATAAAATATTAGAAAATAATAATATTGAATCTAGTATTACTACTAGTTTAAATCCTAATACAACAGTTGATTTTATTGAAATAAAGTTAAATGATATAAAACTATATGATTCACCAGGATTTGCTTTAAATAGAAATATTTATGCAGCTGATGACTTTAAATTAATTAAGAAGTTAAATACTAAGAAAATGTTAAAACCAATTACTTATCAAGCTAAAGATAGTAGTTCAATTTTTATAGAAGAATTATTTAGATTATCTCCTAGTATAAAGAATAGTTTAACTTTTTATATGTCTAATGATTTAAATATATATAGATTATTTGATTCTAATAAATTATTAGATTTAGATTATAAAGAATTAAGTATTGATGATAATTGTGATTTAGTAATTAAAGGATTAGGTTTTATTAATATTAAAAAGAAATGTACTATTAAGGTATATAGTAATTATTTAGATTTGATTGAAATAAGAAAAGCTATGTTTTAGGTGGTTTTTATGAGCAAAATAAAAGTAATGAGTGAAAATTTAGCTAATAAGATTGCTGCTGGTGAAGTAGTTGAAAAATGTGCTTCAGTAGTAAAAGAATTAGTGGAAAACTCTATTGATGCAGGAGCTACAAATATTGTAGTAGATTTAGTTAATGGTGGTTTAAAAGAGATTAAAGTAACTGATGATGGTAGTGGTATGGAACATGAGGATGCAATTCTATCATTTTCTAGACATGCTACTAGTAAATTAATTAGAGAAGATGATTTATTCTTTATAAATACATTAGGGTTTAGAGGTGAAGCTTTACCATCAATAGCGTCAGTATCTGAAGTTGATTTAATTACATGTAGTAGTGATGTTGGAACTCATATTCATATTAAAGGTGGTAAATTAGAGGTAGATGAACCTAGTAATGCCCGTAAAGGAACTATTATTACTGTAAGTAATCTATTTTATAATACACCTGCTAGATTAAAGTATTTAAAGAGTGAGCAATATGAATTATCACAATCTGTTTCTTATATAGAAAAATTATCTTTTTCTTATCCGGAGATTAAATTTACTTTAACTAATAATGATAAAACATTAGTTAAAACAAGTGGATCTGGTAATTTACTTAAAACAATTCATGAGATATATGGATTAAGCGTTTCTAGCAACATGATGGAAGTAAAAGCTAGTAATGATGATTATGATATGGAAGGATACATTTGTAAGCCAGAAGTCTTAAAATCAAATCGTAACCATATGATAACAATTGTTAATGGTAGAGTTGTTAAAAATAATGATTTAAATAGAGCTATTAATGATGCATATTTTAGATATAAACCTGATATTAAATTTCCTATAGTTGTTTTAAAGTTTTATACTGATCCTACTTTAATTGATGTTAATATCCATCCAACAAAACAAGATATTAAGTTAAGTAAAGTAAATGAATTATATGAACTTATTGTTAAAACTATTGGTGATAAATTACAGGAAGAATTATTGATTCCTAATGCTTTAAAGGAAGAAAAAATTGAAATTGAATTACCTAAAGCTATGGTAAAAGAAGAACCTAAAAAAGAAAAAGATGAAGAAGTAGAACAAGTAGAATTAAATTTATTTACTGATAATACAGTAAAAGAAAAAACTACTCCTTTTAAAAGTATTGCTGATAGAGTTTTAAATCCAGAGATGAAGTTGTTGGATTTACAAGTTATTGGTCAAGTATTAGGTACTTATATAGTTTGTCAAAATGATGAAGGTATGTATTTAATAGATCAACATGCTGCTAAAGAAAGAGTTAACTATGAAATAGTAGAAGATAGTTTTAAAAGTAAAGAAATAACTGTTACAGATTGTTTAATTCCAATAACAATCGAATTAAATAGTAGTGATTTCTTACTTATTAAAGAACATATTGATGTTTTAGAAGATATGGGATTTAAGTTAGAAGAATTTGGTATTAATACTTTTAAAATTAATAGTCATCCTACTTGGTTAAAAGAAGGATATGAAGAAGAAGTAATTAGAAATATCTTTGATGAAATAATCATGCTAGGGAAAGATTTTGATAGAGTTAGATTTAATAATAAAGTTATTGCAACAATTGCTTGTAAAATGAGTGTTAGAGCAAATACAAGATTATCACAAGAAGCTATGGAAGAAATTATATCTGAATTAGTTAAATGTCGTAATCCTTATAATTGTGCTCATGGTAGACCAGCAATTGTTAAATTCAGCAATTATGAATTAGAAAGAATGTTTAAAAGAGTAATGAATTAGGGTGATATTATGATAATTGGAATTGTTGGTCCAACTGGTGTTGGTAAAACAAAATTATCTGTTGCTTTAGCTAAAAAGTATAATGCTATTATTATTAATTGCGATGCTATGCAAGTATATAAAGATTTAAATATAGGGACAGCTAAAGTCACAGAAGAAGAAAAAGAAGGTATTCCTCATTTCTTATTTGATATTAGAGATGTTAATGAGGAATATACTGTTTATGATTATCAAAAAGATTGTCGTGAGTTATTGGAAAAATATAAAGATCGAAATATTATTATTGTAGGTGGTACTGGTTTGTATCTTAAAGCTGCTTTATATGATTATCGTTTTAATGAAGAAAGTGGTAGTAGAACTGATTACAGTGCTTATAGTAATGAAGAATTATATAAGAAAGTTTTAGAGAAAGATAAAAATAGTAAGATTCATCCAAATAATAGAGTTAGAATGGAAAGATTCTTAAATAAGGAATTAACAGAACCTGTTGAACCAGTTAAATTATATGATCATTTATTAATTGGATTAACTACTGATAGAGAAATATTATATGATCGAATTAATAAAAGAGTAGATATTATGGTTGAAAATGGTTTATTGGATGAAGTTAAGAATTTTTATAATAATAAAGTTTATAGTAAGCCATTAATGGGTGGTATTGGTTATAAGGAATTATATGATTATTTTGATAATAAAGTATCTTTGGAAGAGGCTTTAAATAAGATAAAGCAAAATTCTCGTAGATATGCAAAAAGACAATATACATTCTTTAATAATCAATTAGATGTTAAATGGTTTGATGTTGACTTTAATTGTTTTGATAATACAATAAAAGATGTAATAAGTTATGTGGAGGAAAATTATGATAGAGGTAGATAGTGTTTCTAAGAAATTTACTAAAGAAATATCTAGAGGTAAAAAAGAAGTTTTTTATGCTGATCAAGATATTTCATTTAAAGCAGTTGATGGCGAAATATTAGGTATTTTAGGACCTAATGGTGCTGGTAAAACTACTTTACTAAGAATGTTGGCTGGCTTACTTACACCAGATGATGGTAATATTAAAGTCGATGATATGACTTATAAAAAAGATAGTGTAAAAATAAAAAAAGAAATATCTTATTTATCTGGTAATACTCATTTATATAAAGACTTATCACCTTATGAGTTATTTAAAATGTGTGGTGAGTACTATGGTATGGAATATGAAGAGATTGAAAATAAGATTGTAGAACTAAAGAATAAATTTGATATAGATAAAATATTACATCAAAGAATAGGTAGTTTATCTACTGGTCAATTACAAAAAGTTAATATTGCAAGAACTTGCTTACATAATCCTAAAATATATATCTTTGATGAAGCTACTAGTGGATTGGATATACTAGCTAGTAAAGTTATATTAGATTTTATTCAAGAAGAAAAGAAAAATAATAAGACTATTATTTATTCTACACATTATATGGAAGAAGCAGAAAATATTTGTGATAAAGTTCTTTTAATTCATGAAGGTAAAGTAGTTGATTATGGAACTCCTAATGAAATTATAAAGAAAACAAATACTACTAATTTAAGAGATGCTTTCTTTAAGATTATAAAGGAGGGTTAAGATGAAAAATATATTAATTACAATAAAAAAAGAATTAAGAAGTATTTTTAGAGATAAGAAAACAGTTATATCAATGTTTATTTATCCAATCTTAATTCCTTGTATGGTATTACTTTATGGTACTATGGGTGATAATTTAGATGAAAATGCTGTAAGTGGAACAATTGGTGTTAATTATTCATTATCTGAACCAGAAAAAGCTATTTTAGAGGAAATGAAAATAGAATACAATGTTTATGATTCTGAAGATGCTATGAATAAGGCTTTTAAAGATAAAGAAATTAGTGGTTATGTAACTCAAGATGGTAAAAAATATACTATTTATTATGATGAATCAAGTACTGATGGTATGGTTAGTTCGGAAATGATAGTAGCTTATTTAGAAGCTTATAATAATTATTTAACTTCTGAGTATTTAGTTGAAAAAGGAATAAATGTAGAAGAAGCTTATAATCAAATAAGTTATGATACTAAATCTTTAGAGACTCGTAATTATATGACTACTGTTTTATTATCAGTTTCATTAACATATACTATTTTAGCTATTTGTATTTCTGCTAGTAATATGGCTATACTTACTACTGCTACAGAAAAAGAAAATGGTACTTTAGAAACTATATTAACTTTCCCAATTGAAAAAGGTGAACTAATTACTGGTAAATATGCATCTTCAGTTGTAGTTGGATTTATAGCTTCATTAATTAGTTTTGCTTTAATGACTTTAAGTTTCTATTTTGGAACTAAGACATTTAAAACTTTTGAAGGAGTAAGTTTAAATGTAAATTTCTATTCTGTAATAGGGTCATTAGTGACTTGTTTCTTAGCTAGTGTATTTATTTCTGGGGTTGCAATGTATTTAACAGCATTTGCTAAATCATATAAGGAAGCACAAGGTAAGATATCTTTGATAAATATGATAGGTATTTTTCCAATATTTATTACTTTATTAAATATTAATATTACTAATTCATTCTATTTAATTCCTATTTGTAATTATGTTCAAATTATTAATGATTTATTAATAGGTAAGATGGAAATGACTAGTTTATTAATTACATTTGTTTCAACAATAGTTTATACAGTAGCTATCGTTAAATTAATAATTAAATTATACAACAGTGAGAAAATATTATTTAGTAACTAAAAAAGAAGCGTTATGCTTCTTTTTTAAATTCTAAATAAACATCTTGATTAAATACATGTTGATCTTTTTTATCTATATCTAATAATTTATCGGTATCAATTAAGAAATAATTATATTCTAAAGTATCTGGTCCAGTGGAATTTACTGGGTCATCCCACGTTAGGTCGAGATGTTTCCATTTGCCGTCAATATATACGGCATTCCAAACATGATTATCAGATGATACTTTATAATTAGGTATATTTAATTTATCTAAGATAACTGCCATAGTATCTGAGTAACCACTACATGTAGCGAAGTGTTCAAATAATAATCCTTGGATTCTAGCTGAATCATATGGTGAATCTTTTTTCTCGGCTCTTTTAGTATCATATTTTGTATTATTTATAATATAATCATGAATTACTCTTATTTTCTCGGTATCAGTCATACCTTCTTTAATATTATTTTTAATTATTTCATCAATTACTTTATTATCTTTTTCAATTTCTTCTTTAGTATATAAATGATTTACTTCTAATGTAACCATTCCGGTATCATCATAGATAGTTTTTAATGATGAATAACTATTATATGGATTTACATAGTTATTTATATGAGATAAGTATTCATCGTTATTACTTAGCTTTCTAACATCCTCGATACAATCTTCATATTTTCTTGGACAGTAGAAAGTAAATTCATCCCAACCTTGATTTAATACTCCATAAACGATATTTATTAAATCTTCGTTAGAGTAGGGAACATAATCTTTACTATTAGAAAGATATTTATATTCATAATTTCTTGTATATTCATTACCAGGTAATATTTTAACTGTTCGATCTTCTTTTAAATTATTTATGTATTCACTAAATTTGCTTTGAATTTTATTATAATTTATAAGAATAAAGAGAATAACAGCTATTGATATTACAAATGATATAATTTTTTTTATTTTTGTCATATCATCACCAGGAATATTATATCATATTATGGCAATAAAAAAATGAAGTAAATTACTTCATATCTTTTACTTTTTTATTTAATCTTGATTTTTCTCTATCAGCAGTGTTCTTTTTCATAACACCTTTGCTAACAGCTTTATCAATGTTCTTTTGTACTTTTTTAACAGCTTCAGTAGCAGCGTTTGTATCTTTAGCAGCTATAGCTTTTTCACATTCTTTTATAGTATTTTTAACTCTAGCTTTGTAATCATGATTAGCTTCAGTTTTTTTAGCTATAACTTTAATTCCTTTTTTAGAACTTTTAATATTAGCCATTCTTCGTCGCTCCTTCCCTTGAATACAACTAAGATTATACTAAAGTTTGTTTTTATTTGCAAGTATTTATTATATTTTGTATTTTCTTATTTGACTTCGTGTGTTTAATTGTGCTATAATCTTCCCCTTAAGGAGAATTTATATGGAAGATAATAATAGAAAAAATTATTTATTAGTTATTAAAAGAGGTAAAAATGATTATCTTCCTTTAGAATGGTTTAAATCTTCTATATATAAAGGACAAGACTTAAATTCTTTACTTGGTATTGATGCTTTTACATCTTGTTATGAAGATTATGAACTTATTCAAGAAGCTTTAAATTTAGGCTTAGTTGATTTAGATGATAGATTTATTGAATTTGCTATTATATTTTATGAAAATGGTAAATGGAGAGAACTAAAAGAAGGACCTATTTTTATAGATAGTCATGTGATGAAAGAAGACGAATTCCTTGATTATTTAGTATTTAGATCTGGTGATAAAGTATTTATTAATAATGTATGTACTTTATTTGGTAAAGGTTTTACTTCTAATGCTTCTAAACAATTCTATATGATTTTAAAGAATATTGAATCATTTAGATTAAATGGTGATGAATATCTTCGTAGAGCATTAGAACCATTTAAAACTATGGATTATGAAGAAAAAAGAAAATTAAGAGCTATGGTTAGTACTAGAGTTATGAATGAAGTTACTGGTAAGCAAAATAATGGTGGCTCAAAGGTTTACAAAATAAATAATAATGATACAATATAATTGGTGATGGATATGATTAGAGCAACTAAAGAAGAAGTTATTTGTGATATTAAAGCTGTTACTCATTATACTGATGAAGATTTTGAAGGTAAAACATATAAACAGTTGTGTGCAATGAGAGCAAGAATATTTACAGCTATAGATATGTATTACAAAGAAATAGTTAGATATTTTAGAGAACATCCAGAAGAGAGAACCATGTCTAATCAAGATTTAAAATTATTAAATTATAATGAATTAGCTGATTTAAGAAGAAAACTTGGTTTAGCTAGAAAAAGAGTTACTAAAGTTAGTGAAGATTCAGAACTTGTTAAGAAAGCTAGAGAACTTGTTGCTAGAAAAGAAGTTAGAGAATTAGCTAGAGATATTATTGTTAGTGAAGATCAATATGAAACTCAAGAATGTTTCTTATATGCAGAAGAAATAAGAGAATTGGGTTATGCTGATTATACTAGAAATCAATTATTAAGAATGGGAATTATTCCATTAGATATTGAAGAAAGTCATTTAAAGAAATGACTTTTTTATTTGTGGTATAATATTTATATGATTAGAGGTGGTTTTAATGAGTTTTGAGCATAACATTGATAGTTTTGTGAAGTATTTATCAAATGAAAAAAGATATCCTCTAACGACCTTAAATAGCTATAAAAGAGATTTAGATATTTATTATGGTTTTATTAAGTTGAAGAAATATAATTATTTAACTATTAATAAAGATGAAATAAGAGAGTTTTTAAAATATTTAGATAGTTTAAGTTATTCTAATAGTACAGTATCTAGAATACTTAGTGCTTTAAGACATTTTTATTCTTATTTAGTAATGGAAGGTATTATAGAAATAAATCAATTTAAATTAATTAGAAATCCTAAAAGAGAAAAAAAGTTACCTAATTTTTTACAACCAGATGAATTAGAAACAATATTTGATTCTATTGATTTAGATACTGATTTAGGTTTAAGAAATAGATTTATTATTGAATTACTATATGCTACTGGAATTCGTGTATCAGAATTAACTTCTTTAAAAGTAAATGATATTGATAGACGTAATAAAGAGATTAGAGTATATGGCAAAGGTGGCAAAGAAAGAATTGTATACTTTGGTGATTATGCATTAAAGTATTTAGATATTTATTTGGATGAAGTAAGACCTGTTTTATTAAATGGTAAAAGAAGTAATTGTTTATTAATAAATAATAATGGTGGAGATTTAACTAGTAGAGGTGTCGAAGATATTGTTAATAAAGTAGTTAATGATGCAGCTTTAAAACATCATATATCTCCGCACGTACTTAGACATACTTTCGCTACAGATATGTTAAATAATGGAGCTGACTTGAAAAGTGTTCAAGAACTATTAGGACATTCTTCTTTAAGCACTACTCAGATATATACTCATGTTACAAATGATCGATTGAGAAGCGTTTATTTAAAATCTTTTCCTAGACAAGGAGAAAATGTTGACAAAAGAAAATAAAGGTGCTATTTTGTAGTTAGTGAGAGCACATAAGTTTAATTTACGAGCTGTGCTGGGCGAATACCTACACGTATTAACGGAGTCACGAATATTTTGTTCGTGGCTTTTTTATATCTTTTAAATAACACGAACACAAAAAGAAAGAGAGGTGATATTTATGATGACAGCCATTTATTTTACATGGTCAAAAGCGCTAGGGGAAGTCTGCCTAGATGGAAAATTTATAATGCGATCTATACTGGAAGAGGTCTATTTTGTCATACGTAAATATCTCTATCTGGTGTTCGGTCGTACTCTTGGTGAGTATGTATAAAGCTACATAGGGAATAAATAATCCTACACGAAGTAATTCGGAGTCACATGTTATATGTGACTCTTTTTTGTTTAAAAGATAAAATAATTAGAAAGGATGAAATCTATGGAAACGATAATGGAAACTGAACGATTCTATTTCGTAAGAATGAATGAAAAATACGTAGATTTTTATGTTGAGAATATGAATAATCCAGAAATATATCAATATATTTCAAATAGTCCACGTATATATACTCGTGAAGATGAAATGGAATGGATTAAAGCCAATAAAGATACTGATCAATTCACTGTAATTGATAAGGTAACTAATAAACCTATTGGTACAGCAGGATTTCATGAAATAAAGAATGAAACTGGAGAAATAGGTATATGGATAACACCAACTGCTCAAGATAAACATTATGGTCAAGAAATAATTAAAAGAATAATTGATTATGGATATAATGTCATGAATGTTAAAAGAATTACTTTAAAAGTACATGAAAATAATCCGAGAGCAGTACACGTATATGAAAAGATAGGATTCTATAAAAATGGTAGACCTAAGAAAATAACTGATGGTATAGGAAATCCTACTAGAAGTATACATATGACTTATAAAAAAGAAAGAAGGAATTAAGATGAAATGTGGGACAAATCCCTCAAAACGAGTGGAAAGATGCCTTAAATGAGTTTATTAAAGATTATAAGAACAAAAAGGAAGTAGAAGCAATATTACTAATAGGAAGTTATGCAGTTAATAATAACAATAAATATAGTGATATAGATGTTTATATGATTTTAAATGATCATTGTGGTTACCGTGAAAGAGGTAATAAGAAAGTTGGTAATTATATAATTGAATATTTTATGAATCCAATTTATAAAGTTGAAGATTATATTCTTAATGACAAACGAGGACATGGTGGCAGTGTTGCTAATATGTTAATTAATGGAAAACTATTATATGGTAATCAAAGAATTGTAAATAAACTTAAGAAGAAAGCTCTTATTGCTTTAAAGAAAAAGAATGAATATGACATTATGAAATATTATCGATGTTGGGATGCATATGAAGATTATAAAGCGTGTAAATACCATAATAAGATGCCATATTATCAATGTTTAAAATATTTAGTTGAAGCTTATTTATACAATAATGATTATTATATGTTACCTGAACATAAGATAGAAAGATTCTTTAAAGATCCTTTATATCGTAAGAAATATAATATCGATAGATTTCCTAATAATGAGTTTAATGAATTAGTTATTAATTGTTTTGATCATCCGAAGAAAGATAATCTTGATAAACTTTATGAATTTGTTATTAAAGATGGCAAATTTGATATAAATAATTTTGTTTTAAAAGAAATAATGGAAGAGAGGTAAAAGATATGATAAGAAAAATGCAGCATAAAGATTTTCTGGATGTTAATCGAATATTTATGCAAGTGCAAATGATACATGTAAATGGTCGAAAAGATATCTTTCTTCCTCTAGATCCTTGTCCCTATCGATAAATTTAAAAAAAGAATGCATTCTCATAAATTTATTAAGTTAGTATCAGTTGATTCTAATAATAAAGTTAATGGATTTATGTTTGCTGAAATAGGATTTGTTGGTGGAGATTTAACTAGAAGAAGAAAGTTAATGCATATACATGAATTAGGAATAGATTCTTCAAACCGTGGTACAGGTTTTGGTACAGAGTTAATGAATGAAGCTAAGACAATAGCTAGAAGTAAGAATTGTGAAGAAATCATTCTATCTGTATGGGCATTTAATAAAAAAGCAATAGACTTTTACACAAAGAATAATCTTGAAGTACAAACTTTAAGAATGGAATTTAAATTATAAAGAAAAGGGGGATGAAAATATGGAAAGACTTAGACTAGTGAGACCATCAATAGATTATCGTGAAGATGCAATTAATTATATAAGAGAACATTTAGAATGTGGTTCTAATATAAATGGTTGTGGTGGACTAGATAGATATGTTTCTTTAAATGAAGATCATTATGAGGAATGGTTAAATCGTATTTACGATGCTATATATAATGTGGATGATGATCGAGTCCCTTGTTTAACATATTTTTTAGTTCGTGATAGCGATAATAGAATAATAGGGATGAATAATATAAGATGTCGTTTAAATGACAGGTTGGCTAGATGTGGTGGTCATATAGGTTATGGTATTAGACCAAGTGAAAGAGGAAATGGTTATAATCACTATAATTTATATCTAGCACTAGAAGTATGTAGATGGTATGGATTAGACACTGTTGTATTAGATTGTAATGTATCTAATCCGGCATCGGAAAGAACAATGATTGCTTTAGGTGGAATTTTAATTAACGAATTTATTGATCCATATGATAATGAATTGTGTCATAGATATGAAATAAATGTTAATGAATCACTTGAAAATTATAGAGACTTATATGGTCAATGTGATAATATAAATATAAGAAGATAAGAGGTGAAAGTATGAAAGCTATAGAAGTTAAAAATCTTTCGAAAACTTTTAAAGTTAAGATAAAAGATAAAGGTTTAAAAGGTAGTTTAAAAGCTATATTTAAGCCTAAATATAATAATAAAAAAGCAGTTAATAATATTAGTTTTTCAGTTGAAAGAGGAGAAGTACTAGCCTTTATTGGTCCCAATGGAGCTGGTAAATCAACTACTATAAAAATGCTTACTGGTATTTTATATCCTACTAGTGGAGAAATATCGATTATGGGTATAAATCCACAAAAGGAAAGAAAAAGACTAGCTTATGAAATTGGTACAGTTTTTGGTCAAAAAGAACAATTATGGATTCATTTAACACCATATGATAATTTTAAATTCTTTGGTGCTATCTATGATATTCCAGAAGCTGTAGTAGAGAAGAGAATTGATGAATACAAAAGTATTTTTGAATTAGATGAATTTATTAATACTCCTGTTAGAGGTTTATCTTTAGGTCAAAGAATGATATGTGAAATAGTTGCTTCATTAATTCATGAACCAGATATATTATTCTTAGATGAACCAACTATTGGATTAGATCCAGTTATAAAAGAAAAAATAAGAGTATTTATTAAGAGATTAAATAAAGAAAAGAAAACTACTATTTTTCTAACAAGTCATGATGTTGGTGATATTGAAAAATTATGTAAGAGAGTCATTATTGTTAATGATGGTAAGATAGTTCTAGATGATACTATGGAAAATTTAAAATACCATTATTTAGATAAAAAGATTGTAGAAGCTAAGATGAATACTAAAGTTAATTTAGATGAAATTGATGGTATTACTATTTTAAAAGATAAAGATTATAACTTAAAATTAGAAGTAGATTTAAGCAAGAAGAGTATTACTGATGCTATTAAATTATTAGATCCAGATCATATTTTAGATATTAATATTTCTAATGTACCTTTAGAAACTATTATTAGTAGTATTTATAAAGGAAGTAAGAAATGAAAAAATATTTATATGTAATGAAGACTACATTTAATGATTCATTACAATATGCTTCTAATATATTATTTAGAATTGCTGGATTTGTAATTACTTTATTAATTTTAATTAGTTTGTGGTCTTTTATTTATAAAGATAGTGAATCATTAATTAATGGCTATTCTTTCAATCAAATGATTTGGTATTTATTACTTGCTGAAATGATTACTTTTGGAGCTGGTAGTAAAGTTGCTACTGATGAAGTAAGAAATAATATTAAATCTGGTAATATTGCTTACCAAATTAATAAGCCATATCATTATATTGTATTTGTTATTTCTAAATACTTAGCTGATACATTTATTAGATTTACAATATTTTCAATTATAGCTATTTGTTTAGGTTTAATATTTGCTGGAGGAATTGATGGCTTTAATATTTATACTTTATTAAGTGGTATTGTTATATTCTTTTTAGGAGTATTAATTACTGGTTTAATGAAAATACTAATTAGTATGTTAGCTTTCTGGGTTGAAGATTCTAAACCATTTCAAAATATTTATGGAAAAATTGTATTAATATTTGGTGTTTTATTCCCTTTAGAAATGTTTCCAAATATTGTTCAAAAGATTATTAGATTTAGCCCTATATATGGTGTTTCTTCTGGACCAGCTAGCTTAATTATTAATTATAGTTTTAATGGTTTTAAAGAGGTTTTAATTACACAATTAATTACTATTTTAATTGTATTATTATTCCTATTTATTATATATGGAAAGGGGGTAAAGAAGTTAAATGTTAATGGAGGTTAAAAATAATTTAAAGATAATGTTTTTGTCTTTTAAATATAATTTAATGAGATGCATGGAAAATAATATTGCTTTTATGACATCTATTGTATCGATGATACTTAATAATGCATCTTTTATTATTCAATGGTTAACTATTTTTGGTATATGTAATAATTTAGGTGGATATACTTTAAATGATGTAATGTTGTTCTGGGCTTTATCTAGTGGAGCTTTTGGTATAGCTCATATATTCTTTAATGGTATTATGAAGATGCCGGAGTATATTGAAGAAGGTAAACTAGATGCTTATTTAGTAATGCCAAAGAACACTTTATGTTATTTAGCCACATCAAGTTTAGAGCCATCGGCTTTTGGAGATTTAATATATGGATATATTGCTTTAATTGTATTTAATTTTAGTATTAGAAATTTATTCTTATATACATTCTTAATTATTACTGGTGGTTTAATATATGCTAGTTTTGTATGTATATTTAATTCGTTAACATTTTATTTTTATAGATCTAGTATTATTACTGATGCTTTAGAGAATGCTATGATAAGTTCTTCTTTATATCCTGATATTATATTTAATAGATTCGTTAAAATTATCTTTTTTACATTAATACCAACAGCATTTTCAGTTTGGATTCCAGTTCATATAATTATGGAGTTTGATATAGTTTCTTTGCTTATTGTAATTGCATTTACAATATTCATTATATTGTTAGCATTTTACACTTTTAATAAAGGCTTAAAGAACTATTCTTCAAGTAATTTAATGGGCGGAAGAAGCTAGAAAAAATACTTATTGTTATATTAATAATTTTTATGGTAAATAGACTGTAAAGACAAGAGATTATATCTCTTGTTTTTACGTTTTTTGGTATAATATTGTGTGTGTCATAAAAAGGAGGAATCATTGTGCACAAATATGTATACCTTTTTAAAGAAGGAAATGCTGATATGCGTGAATTACTTGGTGGTAAAGGTGCTAACTTAGCAGAAATGACTAATATTGGATTACCAGTTCCTCAAGGATTTACAATTACAACAGAAGCATGTACTCAATATTATGAAGATGGTAGAGAAATTAATGATGAAATTCAAGGCCAAATCAATGAGTACATCGGAAAGATGGAAGAAATAACTGGAAAGAAGTTTGGTGATAAAGAAAATCCTTTACTTGTTTCAGTAAGATCAGGAGCTAGAGCTTCAATGCCTGGTATGATGGATACAATTCTTAACTTAGGTTTAAATGAAGATGTTGTTGAAGTTATTGCTGAAAAGAGTGGAAACCCTAGATGGGCATGGGATTGTTATAGAAGATTTATTCAAATGTATTCTGACGTAGTTATGGAAGTAGGTAAGAAATACTTTGAAGAATTAATCGATAAGATGAAAGCTAAAAAAGGCGTTAAACAAGATGTTGAATTAACTGCTGATGATTTAAAAGAATTAGCTTCTCAATTTAAGAAAGAATATAAAAAGAAAATTGGAAAAGAATTCCCTAGTGATCCTAAAGAACAATTAATGGGAGCTATTAAAGCTGTATTCCGTTCATGGGATAATCCTAGAGCTAATGTTTATAGAAGAGATAACGATATTCCTTATTCTTGGGGAACTGCTGTTAACGTTCAATCTATGGCATTTGGTAACATGGGTGATGATTGTGGTACTGGTGTTGCATTTACTCGTGACCCAGCTACTGGAGAAAAAGGTTTATTTGGTGAATTCTTAACAAATGCACAAGGTGAAGACGTTGTTGCTGGTGTTAGAACTCCAATGAAGATTGCTGAAATGGAACAAAAATTCCCTGAAGCATTTAAACAATTCCAAGATGTATGCAAAACTCTAGAAGAACATTATAGAGACATGCAAGATATGGAATTTACAGTTGAACATGGACAATTATATATGTTACAAACTCGTAACGGTAAGAGAACTGCTCAAGCTGCATTAAAGATTGCTTGTGATTTAGTTGATGAAGGAATGCGTACAGAAGAAGAAGCTGTAGCAATGATTGATCCAAGAAACTTAGATACATTATTACACCCACAATTTGATGCTAAAGCATTAAAAGAAGCAGAACCTATTGGTAAAGGTTTAGGAGCATCTCCTGGAGCTGCTTGTGGTCAAATAGTATTCTCAGCTGAAGATGCTGAAAAATGGGCTGGAGAAGGTAAAAAAGTTGTATTAGTTAGACTTGAAACTTCACCTGAAGATATTACAGGTATGAAAGTTGCTCAAGGTATCTTAACTGTTCGTGGTGGTATGACTTCACACGCAGCAGTAGTTGCTCGTGGTATGGGTACTTGCTGTGTATCAGGATGTGGCGACATCGCTATGGACGAAGCTAAAAAACAATTTACTTTAGCTGGTAAAACATTCCATGAAGGAGACACTATTTCTATTGATGGTTCAACTGGTAATATTTATGACGGCGCTATTAAAACAGTAGATGCTACTATTGCTGGTGAATTCGGAAGAGTTATGGAATGGGCTGATAAGATCAGAACATTAAAAGTTAGAACTAATGCTGATACTCCAAGAGATACTAAGAAAGCTATCGAATTAGGAGCTGAAGGTATTGGACTTTGCCGTACAGAGCATATGTTCTTCGATGAAGAAAGAATCTTCAACTTAAGAAGAATGATTCTATCTGAAACTGTAGAAGATAGAGAAAAATACTTAGATTTATTAATCCCTTATCAAAAAGGTGATTTCAAAGCTATGTATAAAGAATTAAAAGGATTACCTATGACAGTTCGTTATATCGATCCTCCTCTACATGAATTTATTCCTAAAACTGAAGCTGAAATGAAAGAATTAGCTAAAGCTATGGGAATGACTGTAGAACATATTCAAGAAGTATGTGATGAATTACATGAATTCAACCCAATGATGGGTCATAGAGGTTGCCGTTTAGCAGTTACTTATCCAGAAATTGCTAGAATGCAAACTAGAGCTTTAATTGAAGCTGCTATCGAAGTTCATGAAGAAGACGGTTATGATATCGTTCCTGAAATCATGATTCCACTAGTTGGAGAAAAGAAAGAATTAGATTTTGTTAAGAATATCGTAGTAGAAACTGCTGAAATTGTTAAAAAAGAAAAGAAATCTGATATCCAATATCATATTGGTACAATGATTGAAATTCCTAGAGCTGCATTACTTGCTGATGAGATTGCTGAATCTGCTGAGTTCTTCTCATTTGGAACAAATGACTTAACTCAAATGACATTTGGTTTCTCAAGAGATGATGCTGGTAAATTCTTAGGTTCATACTATGAAAACAAGATTTACGAACAAGATCCGTTTGCTAAGTTAGATCAACATGGAGTTGGTAAACTAGTTAAGATGGCTGTTGAATTAGGAAAGAAAACAAGACCTGACATCAAATTAGGTATCTGTGGTGAACATGGTGGAGATCCTCAATCTGTAGAATTCTGTCATAACGTAGGATTAACTTATGTTTCTTGCTCACCATTCCGTGTTCCTATTGCTAGACTAGCTGCTGCACAAGCTGCAATCAAAGCAAAAAACAATAAATAATAAAGGAAAAGACTAGAATTTCTAGTCTTTTTTATTTTTCTAAAAGATTAACCATCTTATTTGCAATTTCTTCTGGATTTTCTTTACTACCATTTATTAACCAAAAGTAATATACATTAAATATTCCACCAGCAATAAAATACGATTTATAGTTTTCGTATTCTTTTTGATGCAAATTAATTAGTTTATTATCAAACTCATTTTTTAGTAAATTAAATAGATTTGCTTTGTATATTAAATAGGCTTCTTCTTTATATTTATCTAAATGAGTAAATAACTTAATAAAATAATCTTTAGTAGTGTCGTTTTTATAACTAATATCTGATTCTTTTAAAAAGTTATCAGTAGTATTAGTGATCCATTTTTTAATAATATCTTCTTTTGAATCAAAATTACGATAAAAAGACATTCTTCCTGTTCCAGCTTTGTTACAAATTTCAGTAATTGAAATAGTGCTATAATCTTTCTTTTTCATTAAACTAAATAAAGCTTCAGTAATATAATTATCTACATATTTTTCACTTTGTAATCTCATGATACAATTTCGCTCCTTTTGTCCCAATTTAGATTCGATAGGTTGTTGTTGTTCAAATGTAATGATACAATAGTATCATAAAAACTTATGGAGGTAAAGAGATGAAAAAGGTTTTAAAAGTAATTGGAATTATATTTGGAATAATATTATTAATTGTAATTGGAGGTTATTTCTTTTTAATGACACATACTCAAATAATTGTTGGATTTATTCAAAAAGCATCTAGTGAGACTGTAAATACTAAAAATTCTTATGAGCCATTAAGAGAACCATATACTGGAGTTAAGAAAAATGGGCAATATGTTATTGCAGAAATAAATTATTCAAAAGAATATCCTAATAGTTTTTTAGATATTACATACACAAATGAAAATACTGAAGAAGATAGACCTACATTATTTTACTTTCATGGCGGTGGATTCTTTGGAGGAAGTAAAAATGATGGAGATCCACTAGCAGAAAGTGATGTTACTGCTTTACTTGATGATATTTGTGCCGAAGGATTTAATATTGTTAATGTTGATTATGCTCTTGTTCCTGATTACCATTTTCCAACACCACTTATTCAAGCTAATCTTGCATTTCAATATATGATGGATCATTCTGAAGAATACCATATAAATATGGATAAAGTTGTTATAATGGGTTCATCTGCTGGAGCAATAATAACAAGTCAAATGGGAAGTGTTATTACTAATAGTGAATATGCAAAATTATTGAATATTACTCCTGTATTAAAAAGAGAACAAGTAAAAGCATTAGTAATTGATGATGCACCACTTGTTTATAATAAATTTAGTTTAGCAACTAAGATTTTAGTTGGTAATTATATAAAAGGTTCTATTTATATTAATAAAGAAGAATTAAAAAAATATAATAATATTTTATCAATCGATTCAAATTATATTCCATCAGTGTTACTTGGTAGTGAATATTATGTTGACATGAGAAATATGGATGCTAAATTAAAAGAAATGAATGTAGAACATGAACTTATAGATCCACTTGCTGAAAGAGGAAAAGAAATGCAACACTGTTTTGTAGCTAATGAAAGAAATGATGAAATCTCAAAAGATGCATATGATAGAATGATTAAATTTATAAAAGAAAGAACAAATTAAAAGGTGTTAAGTAGGTATGAAAAAAGTGTTAAAAATAATTGGAATCATATTTTTAGTATTAATAATAATTCTTGGTATATTTGCAATAAAAGGATATATTGAAAGTCAACAACCAGTGTATGAATATGATTATTATAAAGATTTTAAATCTGATTCAGAACTTGAAATGAAATATTCTAAACTTGGAGATTATGAAGTTGCTTATGAAGAACATGAGTCTGATAATAAATCTATAAAAAAGATTAGAATTTGGTATCCAAAAGAACTAGAAAGTAGTGATACTGAATATCCAATGATAGTAGTAGTTAATGCTAGTGGAGTTCCTGCTTTCAGATATGAACCATTCTTTAAAAGACTTGCGTCATGGGGATTTATAGTAGTAGGAAATGAAGATGGACAATCAGGTAAAGGAGAAACAACTTCTATTACATTAGACTATATGTTAAACATACCAAATGATAGTAAGCTTTATAATAAAATAGATAAAGAGAATATTGGAATAATAGGTTACTCTCAAGGAGGAGCAGGAGCTTTAAGAGCTGTTACTGAATTTGAAAATGGAAAATATTATAAAGCAATATTTACTGGAAGTGCAGCATATCCATTTTTAGCAAATAATATGGGATGGAGTTATGATACATCTAAAATAAAAATCCCATACTTTATGACAGCAGGTACAGGCAAATCAGATGATGCTGGAAATGATTCAAGTAAAGAATTTGGTGGAGTAGCACCTTTATCATCATTAATTGAAAATTATAATAAAATATCAGATAATATCTTTAAAGTTAGAGCAAGATCAGTAGGAACAGAACAT
>JAEEGK010003364.1_pt1 | contig 39886 bp, 20 predicted proteins | sample 8958771 | NCBI WGS metagenome assembly JAEEGK01 (sample SAMN16246547, study PRJNA631951) | gut metagenome | biome: gut microbiome; feature: rumen; material: SC-attached | host: Bos | place: Iran: Karaj | collected 2018-10
GAAAATTTTGGATTTTTAAAGGGATTACTTCTTTTTTTTGTAACTCTTCTTCATTGTTTTCATTTTCATTATTATGATTATATAAATCTTTAGATAATTTATTTTTTGCAATTTTTTCTTTTTCATCTTTATTATTATTTTCTTTTTTTACTTCTTTATCTTTGGAAATTTGTTTATTAATTCTATAAGCAGGATATTTCATTAATTTTTTTTTAATATTTATCTCTTCATTTTCATCAGAACTTTCATTAATAGGTGAAATATTATCATTAATACTTTTTTTAGAACTATTTGTTTTTGAATTATTATTCTCTTTAGAATTACTATTTTTAATACTTTCTTTATAATTTCTTTTTTTAATTATACTTTTTTTTTCAGGAAACATTTTTTTAATTTTAGATTTTGTTTTAGAAGCATCATCAATATCATCATAAAAACGAATATCTTTATCCATTTCTTCAAGTAATTTTTTAGTTTTTTCATTTGGTTTATATGTTGCTTTTTTATTACCTGCAATAAAATCAGTTTCTATTAAATCTTTTTGAGAAGTTGAAACTGGTTGAAAACTATTTTTTTTCTTTCCTTGTATTTCTATTTTTTTATTTTGAATTGTATTTGTTTTTTTTTCATTATTTGGTAATGAATTTTTTTTATTTTTTAATCCACTTAAAAATGAATCAAATTCTTCATCTTTTATATCTTTTAAATTTATATTTTTCATATTTTCCATTTCATCAATTTGTTGAGAATTTATTTCATTTGTAATATTATTGTTTTGAGATAATATTTTTTCATTTGATGGATTATATTCTTCATCTTGCTCTTTTATAATTTCTGGAAAATTATCTTTTTTTTCATTAATTTTATTTGCAGTTGAAAATAAATTATCAAATGAAAGTGATTTTTTTAAATTTTTATTATTTGGATTATTAATATTATCATCTTTTGAATTATTATTATCAATAAAATCTAATTTTTTAACATTTGAATCATTTATATTAACATGATTAACAGTTTTTTCTTTTTTTTTACCAAAAGTTGCAGAATAATTCTCAATTTGATTTTCACTATAATCATTTTTCTTTTTATTATCAGAAAGATATGAAATTTTATTTTCTGAACTAATAACATATTTAACATTATTATTATTATTATTAATAATAGGCATTTGACCCATATAATAACCAGCATTTGTAGAAGTAATATGACTATTAATAAACATCCATTGTAATTTTTGTATTTCACTTTTAATATTTTCCAATTCATCTTTTTGACTAAAAAAACAATCAATAAAACCATGACATAAATTTTTCATAATATCATTTTTTGAAGTGAAAATATTATAATTATTATTATTATTATTTAATGGAATATTTTTAGAAAAAATTGAATTATTTGAACTAGGGATACAAAAATTAGTTTTAGTAATATATAATTTATTTTGTTTTATTCTTTTAAAAGATTTTTTACTTGTTTGTCTTACACTTTGAGAATTTCCTCTAAGCTGACTTCCAAAATATGCTTCTAAATCAATATTTTCAAAATCAAAATCAAGTGATTCACTTTTATTATTTGTATTTTTCCCGCCTATTTTTTCATTATTTTTTTTTTCATTATCATTATAATAATTCATATTATTTTTATAAACATGTTTATTAATTTGATTTTGTTCATTATTAATTTTTACATTTATAGGATTTAAATCTATATAATTATTATTATTTTTCTTATTCGTATTTTGAAAATTATATGACATTTTTAATTGATCAATTAAATAAATTATTTTTTTTTAGAATATATATTAAAATTATAAAAATCATTTTTTAAAAATTAATAAAATGAAAAATAAATAATTTGACTAAATAAATGAAAATAATTATTATCCAATATAAAAAAATGAAAAATTATTAAATATATATGGAAACTTTAAATCCAGAAATCGGATATAAGATGGACTCACAAAATAATCATCAAGAAAAAGATTTTCAAAAGACTAATCAATTAGAATATGGTACTAACACAGATATTTCTATAACACAAATCAATACTACAATTGACCTATTATCAAATGAAATTAAATTCTTAAATTCAAAGCGTTCTAATTCATTAATTCATATTCCTTCTTATTCTACTTTTTTATCAAATTTTTATTATATTCCACAAAAAAAAGTTAATAATTATTATAATAAAGAATACTATCCGTATATGAATAAAGCATTAGAAAATTTTATTTTTGGAAATAATAATGTTAATTCTATTGAGAAAAAAAATAAAAATAGTCAAATGAAAAATATTGGAATTTCATCAGATGAAATATATACTATTAATAAATATAAAATTGATATGAAACATTTACCAAAATTTGGTAAAATTTCAGAAAATCAAATTTATAATAATAGAGGACATGATATTTTAGGAAGAAGTTTTGAAAAAAACATTTTATATAAAAGAAAAGTTAATACATATTCAAGTATTGAAAAACAAAACAAAGAAGTTTTAAGATTAATTGAAACAAGAAGAAAAAAATATCAAAATACATCAAAATCAGATAAAGAAAAAATGGATAATAAAAGATTAAGAGATTATTGGGATGAATTATCAAAACATGAAATACCAAAAATTCCAAAAATTTCTCAAAAATCAAAAAATGAAACAGAAGGATTAACAAAAAGATTAGTTAATTTAGTACAAAAAGAAATAAAAAAAAAAGTAAATAGAATTCAAAGAGCACAAAAAGAATGTAATTTAAGAGCAAGAAAATTACAAAAAGAAATGTTAGTTTATTGGAGAAAAAGAGAAAAAGAAATTGCAGATATTCAAAAAAAAAAAGATAAAATTGAAATTGATAAAAAGAAAAAAGAAGATGAATTACAAGAAGAAATAATAAGGAAAAAAAGAATGGAATATTTATTAAAACAAAGTGATATTTATTCATTAATGATGTATAAACATTTAGGTGCTTTTATGCCACAAGAAGATAAAGATAAAGAAAAAGAAAAAAATGAAAATAATACAAATCAAAATAAAAATATAAATAATTTAGCAAATAATCCAAATTATAAAGAAGAAATAATTTCTGGAAAAAGTGTTTTAGTAAATACAAAAACAAATAAAATAGTATTTCAATCAATAAAAGTGGATATAGATGAAAAAAAAGCAAGAGAAGATGTAAATAATTTAATACTAAAACAAAGACAAAAAGCAGCAGAATTTGATCAAAATTTAAATAAAATCCGTAAAACATTAGGTGGAGAAGAAGTAAAAATTCAAAATAATTTATTTACAATAAATACACAATCACAAAATAAACAAAATCTAAATTCAAATTTCACAATAAACATAAAAAAGCCAAATAATAATAATTTAAATATAAATATACCTAATAATATAAATGATAATAATGAAGATAATCAAATTGATCGTTTAGATAAACCAATAATAAATAATTCATCATCTCAATTAATAGAAGTTCCAAAATCATTTCGTGGTGAATTAAAAGAATATCAATTAAAAGGGCTTCGTTGGTTAGATAATTTATTTGAACAAGGAATTAATGGTATTCTTGCTGATGAAATGGGATTAGGTAAAACAATACAAGTAATATCATTTTTAGCTCATTTAAGTGAAGATAAAAATAACTGGGGTCCATTTTTAGTAATAGCCCCAAATGCAACATTATATAATTGGCAACAAGAATTAAATCGTTTTTGTCCTTCTTTAAAAGTTTTACCATATTGGGGTGCTTTACGTGAGAGAAAAACACTAAGAAAATTTTTTAATTCTAGTCAATTATATGTTAAATCATCATCATTTCATGTTTGCATAACATCATATCAACTTGTAGTATGTGATGAGAAAGTCTTTCATAAAGTAAATTGGAATTATATGATATTAGATGAAGCACAAGCAATTAAAAATATTGCTAGTCAAAGATGGAATACTTTGTTATCTTTTAATTGTAGAAATCGTTTATTATTAACTGGAACTCCTATTCAAAATTCAATGAGTGAACTTTGGGCTTTGTTACATTTTATTATGCCAAATTTATTTGATTCACATGAACAATTTCAAGAATGGTTTTCTAAAGATATTGAAGCTCATTCACAAGATAAAGGAGAATTAAATCAAGAACAATTAAAGAGATTACATAAAATTTTAAAACCTTTTATGCTTAGAAGAGTTAAAAAAGATGTTGAACATGAAATTGGTCCTAAGAAAGAAATTGAAATTAAATGCTTTATGACTGAAAAACAAAAAAAATTGTATAATTCTATTAAGAAGAAATTAAGTAATATTAGTGATTTGTTTTTTACTACTAATTCTAAGTTTAAAGTTACTAATTTAATGAATTTAGTTATGCAATTTAGGAAAGTTTGTAATCATCCTGAATTATTTGAAAGAAATTTTGGGAAGGTTCCTTTTACTTTTAAAGATTTAATTAATGAAAATGTTGGAAAAAGTGTTTTTAGTTTGTTAAATGGGGATATTTACTTAAGGATTAATAATTATTCTGTTGTTAATTATTATTTACCAAAAATGATTTTTGATTTGTGTTTTGGTTTGTTTAATAGGAGGAATTTTATTCCTAATGAATTTTATATTTATAATAGGGATAATTTTGTTGATTGTTATTATAATGATTATAAACCATCATATAATAATTTATTTAGTTTTGTTCCTTTATTAAATTTACAAACATTTACATTTAAACAAATATTAAACACAGATTTATTAATAAATCACATAACATTAATTCACTTTTTCACACAATTATATCGAACAAATATATATTATAAAGAAAATAATTTCCCAAATAAAAAAATTTCCCTTTTCATATCAAATAATTTATTCTCAGAACCAATTCTTCCTCAAAATATATTTTCTCCAATATCAAATTTACCTCCATTAGCATTTTCAAATCATATATCTCAAAAAAATTACTTAAATCATTATTTACTCTCTCATAGATGTTACATTCCAAAAGCAATAGCCTTTACTCCAAGACTCCTTGTATCAAATATCCAAACAGAAATATATCAAAATAATTTAAATCATAATCTCCAAATAAACAAAATATTATATGGTCAAGAATATCGTCAATTCTACAAAACAATAAACAAAAAAATAAATATACTCTATCACATAATATCTCAATCTCAAAATGAAAATTTTCCAAATGGTCTCCTTCCTCCTTTATTTTCTAAAATAGGTTTTACTCAAATTGAACTTCCATCATTTGAAAGATTAATAAGTGACTGTGCAAAATTAAAAGCATTAGATGAGCTTTTAAAAAAATTATACAAAGAAAATCATAGAGTATTAATATTCTGTCAAATGACTCATATGATAGATATATTAGAAGAATATATGGCAAAGCGTTCATATACATATTTCCGTATGGATGGTTCTACTCAAATAGCAGATCGTCGTGATATGATAAATGAATTTCAAACAAATGATAAAATATTTGCTTTTCTATTAAGTACAAGAGCAGGTGGTTTAGGTGTTAATTTAACTGGAGCTGATACTGTTATTTTTTATGATAATGATTGGAATCCTACTATGGATGCTCAAGCTACTGATCGTGCTCATCGTATTGGACAAACTAAAACTGTTTATGTTTATAGATTTGTTACTGCTGGAACTATTGAAGAAAGAATTTTAAAAAGAGCTAAACAAAAACAAAATGTTCAAACTACTGTTTATTCTGGTGGAGCTTTTAAAGCAGATATTTTCAAACAAAATGATATTGTTGAATTACTTTATAGTGAGGAAGAAATGAAAAAAATGGAATTAGATAAAAGGAATTTGTTATTGGAATTAAATAATAATAGTAATAATGAGAATATTGTTATTAATAGTAATGGAGATGGATTTAATAATGGAAGTTTTAATAATAATAATGAAGGAATTTCTTTTGTTAAAGGAAGGAAAAAAAAAGGAAGAAAGGAAAAAAAAGATAAAGTTAAAGATGGTAAAAATTCGAGTGTAGGGAAAAAAAAAGGGAATTATTCTGATGAGACTACTGTTAGTCAAATTCCTGGAAATATGAAAAAGAGGAAACAAAATATTGGAAATGGATTAAGTAGAAATATTTTTGCTGTTAGAAATAATTATGGGAAAAATATTAATAGGAATAATGAGATTAAAATTGATTCTAGTGATGATGAAAATAAAATTATTATTGATGATGGGATTCATCCTATTAATTATAATGAAGATGATGATAATGATAATGATAATTATTTATGAGAAAGTAATTAATTATTTTATGGAAAAAAAAATTATTATAGTTTGTTATTAATTTTATTTCTTTTTATAAATCATATTATTATTTCATTTAAATTTTTTAATCAAAAAAAAAAATAATTAAATAATTTTATATATTTTAACATAAATAAAAGTCAAAAACAAAATAAAAGTAAAAAGAAAAAAATTAAAAAAACTAAAAATAAAATCTAATAAATATTATCATTTAAATATAAATCCTAAAACATAAAACAAGAAACAAGAAAAAAAAACCAAAGCAAAAAAAACAATCTAAAACAAAAATAAAAACTTTTAAAGTTCAGTAGAATAAGCTCCTTTAACTTTAGAAACTCTTTTATCAGGTCCAAAAAATCTTCTAATAATAAAGACTTGTAACAAACTTAAAATAGCAACAACAGCAATTTTCATAAAAGTTAAATCATCAATAGACTTAATAATTTTTCTTAAAATTTTAGCATGTCTAAATCTTCTATCATTAATATGTCTAGCATTATTTTCAATTTCAGTAAAAGCTCCAGTAACAGCTTTTAATTCTTGTCCCATTTCTTGAACATCTTTATCTTGTGCTAAATCTAAAATATTACCACCTTCACCAAAAGTAGTAAAATCGAAAGAAATATAAAATTTATGATCATTATTTGTAATAAAGCAAACTTCATATTTTCCTCCAGCTTCACCATCTTCACTTCTGTATGAACCTCCTTCTTCATTATCATCTTTATATATTATTTTGTTGTCTACTGTGTATTTTAATATTACTTTTATTGGTTCTGATGTTTCTGCTGATACTATATATGAAAATGATATTATGTCATTGTCGTTTATTGTTTTTCCAAAACAGTAACTTTCCTTTTCACCAGATACTTTAAATTGAAGGGAAGTTGAAAATGGAATAAGTATTGTTATGAGGAATAAGAATTTAAAAGAAGGCATTTTTTTTTTTTTTAAATGGTTTTTTATTTTTTTTTAAAGATTAAAAAATTAATTTTTTTTTTTGGAGAATATTATCTTTTTATTTATTTTTTTTTTTAATTATTGTTTTCAAAGAAATTTTATTAATTGAAGATGAAATTTTTTAAGCTTAATAATTTTTTATATTTTAATTATTAAAAATATTTATATATATCAGGTGATGAAAAAGGATTATTTTTAATTTGGAATTTAATGAATTTAATAAATGTCTTATTATTTATTTTCCACAAAAAAGATTGAAATAAAGTATAACAACTTCAAAGTAATATTACATTTTAACTTAGAATATTAATCAATAATAACTTATCAGATGAATTCAAAAGAATCTTTAATCAATATTCAAATTAAAAAATATAAAATCTTTGAAGCAGAAGAAATTTTGAAAATATTAAAAATAATAGATGATTTAATAATAAAATTATATAGAGAAAAAAATAACAGAAAATTAATAATTATTAAATCAGATTTTCATTTATTAAATTAAAATTAGATGAATATAAACACAATTTAAAAATGCTTTAAAATATATTAAAAACAAATAAATTTTAATAAATGAAAAAAAAAAATATAACATTTGAAGTTAAGAATTCTTTATTAATTAAAATGATAAAATATTTTAATGTCAACTTTGCTTCTGGTTTTTAATTTGTGTTATTACAAGTAATTCATAAATTCATATAATAAATACAAAAAATAAAGATTATTAAATAATCATTTAAAGATGAAAAATAAAGAATATATAATTTTTATATAAAAGATTATAATATATTTTTATCATTCCTTGTGTTAAACTTATTAGATGAAATATATTATTTTCAATTATTTAAAGTAAATAAAAATAATAATTAAAGATGGACATTTTGATAACTTCATGTTATCATGATAGAATTGTGATGAATAATTTGAAAAAATATCATAAGATCTAAATTATTTATATTTTAATATATTATTCTATTAAATAAATTAAAAAAATAAAAAAATATCATACATAATATTGTTATGAAAAGTATTATATATAAAGTTTATTAAACCTCTTAATTTAAGAACATTTTTTTATAAAAGAACTGATTTATTTTTCTTTAAAGAATCATATTCTATTTTTAATTTGGAATCATTAGTTATTATTTTACATTTATTATTTATATTCAAAAACATATCCTTTATATTATGAACATTTTGAGCATTAAAGTTTAATAAATTTAGGGAAGTTAAAGATATACAATTATGAAACATATTACTCATATCAGAAACATTATTTGTATTAAAATGAGATAAATTTAAGGAAGATAAAGATGTACAATTATTAAACATATTTTTCATGTTAATCACAGAATAAGTATTAAAATTAGATAAATTTAAGGAAGTTAAATTTGAACAATTATTAAACATATTACTCATATCATTAACGCTATTTGTATCAAAATGAGATAAATTTAAGGAAGTTAATGAAGTACAATTATTAAACATATTACACATTTTAGTTACTTTATTAGTAATAAAGTTTTTCGATAAATTTAAAGAATTTAATGAAGTACAATCAGAAAAAAGACTGTCCATATTATTCACTTTATTTGTATTAAAATTAGATAAATCTAAAGATTTTAAAGAACTACAACTAAAGAACATACTCATCATATTAGTCACATTTTTAGTGTCAAATTTGGATACATTTAAAGAAGTTAAAGAGGAACAATGAGAAAACATATTACTCATATCAATAACTTTACTAGTATTAAAATTAAATAAATCTAATGATTTTAAAGAACAATTTCTTATAAACATTTGTTTCATATTAATAACTTTATTTGTATTAAAATTAGATAATTTTAAATCAGTTAAAGATTTACAACCTGAAAACATACCTTCCATATTTACTGTTTCATTTGTATTAAAATTAAATAAATTTAAAGAAATTAAAGAGTAACAATTAGAAAATAAATAACTGGTATTTGTAATATTATTAATATTAAAATAAGATAAATTTAAATACTTTAATGAATCACAATTATGAAACATTTTTCTCATATTATTAACATTATTAATATTAAAATGGCATAAATTTAGAGAAGTTAAAGAACTACAACCATGAAACATATAACTCAAATTTTTTATTATTTTATTGAATTTTAATTTTATTACATATTTACCTTCTTTTTCAAAATCATTCTTGTAACAAAATTTTATTTTTTGATCGTTTAAAAATAATTCACAATTATCTTTTATTTCATTTTCATTTCCTTCTTCAATAATATTAAAACCATTTCTTTGTGTTTCTTCAACACAATTTAAAATTTTTTGGTTTGTTTTATCTTTTTTAATAGTATATTCACAAATAATACAATTTCTTTCAATAGTTAATAAATTTAATTCATTCATCTTTTTTATTTGTTCTTGAAATGATTCTAAATAATTTATATAAAATTGTTTATAATTATTAACCCTATCATCTTCATAAATTGTATTTTCTTTTCCTTTAATGGAAGAGATATTATTAATTAAAATTTCAATATTTTTTTTCTTTTCCTTATATTTACTTATCTCTTCATCAATTTTATCCAATTTTGTGTTTATTTCATTTAATTCATTTCCAGAGAATCCTATTTTTGAAAAAGAGATATTATCATGTAATTGATGTTCTTCAAAACATAATTCACAAATATTAGAATGACATTCTTTACAATATGAGCTAATATTTTTATTATGTTTTATACATTTAATACAATCTTTAGGAAATTCTTTTGAAATATTTTTTACAAAAAAACGATGATTTAAATAATCTTTCCAAGAAATTCTTTTTCCTTTATCTATTTGCAACATTTTATTTATTAGATCACTTAAATCATTATCTTCACATTCAATTTTAAGATTTGCAATATTTGAATTTATATGGTGTAAAATTTCAGATTTATTATTTCCATTAAAAGGATATTTTTTAAATGTCATATAATAAATAATAATTCCTAAATTCCATATATCAGTATTATCAAAAATATTTTCTTCCCCCCTCAAAATTTCTGGTGACATTGTTAAAAGAGTTTTTTTCTTTATATTTATTTCTTTCCTACTTAATAGATTAAACAATCCAAAATTAGATAATGAAATTTTTGCTTCATTTATTTTATTAAAAGATAATAATATATTTGAACTTTTTAAATTGTCAATTATTATTTTTTCTTTTTTTATTTTTTTAAAGAAAATATTTAGTTGTTTTAATATATATTGTATTTCATAAATTGATAATTTTTCTTCTTTTAATTGTATATATTCTTCTAAATTACATAAATAATAATCCATGATAATATAAAAACAATTTTCATTATCAATTTCTTCTATATAATTTATATTTCTTAATATTTCTATTTTTTTTAAAATTTCTATTTTTTTTATAATTTCTTCTTTTTTAAAATTATTTTTAAATATTTTATTATATTTTTTTATATCAATTTCTATTATTAGAACATATTTTTTAGTTTTTTTATCTTTAGATTGGTATACATCACAATATGGTAAAGATGAAATTAATCTTTGTTTACGATAAATATTCCATATTTTTGTCATTATAACTTTAAAAAAAAATGTTTAAAATATAGTTAATAATAATTTAAATTTTATACCATTTTCATATTAATTATATTTTTAATTATTTTTAAAGTTGATTTTTATATATATATATTCAATCGATTATTATTAAATTATTTTAAATGCTTAAAAAATTTATATCGATTTAAAATTCAAACATTCTATAATTTCTATATTAATTTTTCTATATAATTAAATATAATTTATAATATAATATTATTTTATTGGTCTTAAAATTGTGGAAGAATAATGAATGATTTTTGAATTAAACCAAGAATATGAATTATCAAATTCCAAAGTGAAAGGAACAGCATTTTTTGAAAAAATAATAATTTTAATATCTTGTTTTTTAGTACCATCTTCACTAATAGATTTAATTTTTTCAATTTCACTTACAACAATATAATTTTTGTCAATATATTTAGCAATTTTAACATTAATATCATATTCATTTTCTATATTAAATGCAAAATATAAAATACAATTTTCAATATCTAAATCAAATTTAATTTCCTTTGAAGAACCTGGTTTAATTTCTAATTGATTATAAAATCCTAAATTTAAGTTAAAATCTCTAAAATATAAAATTTCTGTTTTAATATCCCTAAAAGGAAGTGCTGTTAAAGATTTAATTTTTGGACCAATTTCTTTATTATTTAAAATTAAATAATAACAAAAGTGTCTACATTCTAATGATTCATTCCATTCATTTAATTCTTTAAAATATGAAATATTATTTAATATATCTGGAATATAATTTATAAATTTTCCTCTATGTGAAGGGTAAATAAAATATAATTTCTTTAACATTTTATAAATTATCATTTGAATATCAAAACTAATATCAAAATAAATTAAAGGTTTAATATAATATTCAAGTATAAGATTAATTATTTCATTATAATATGCTTGTAAAATATCAAATTGATATGATATTTCATATGTTTTCATATCTAAAAATTGCATTTCTCTTATATCATATTCATTTTTATCATTATTTATAACAATAAAATTATGACCAGTAATACAATCACCTGATTCAAAAAGTGAAGTATCAATTATATAATTTTTTAAAAATAAAATTTTCATTAAAAAATTACCTAATTCTTTATATAAATCTACTAATTCCAATGAAGGTTGATTTAACATTGGAGGAATTATTTCTTTTGCATATATCCCAATTATTTCAAATTGTTCATAATAATATGAAAGTAATTCTAAAGATTCTTTAAAATTATTGATAATTTCGAAATAATTTTCAATTTTGAAATTTTGGTTTAAAAGAAAATATATGTCTTTTTTAGTTAATATATCTTTAAAATTATCATATGTTTCTGAATGAACATTTGGTAAATTATCTAAAATGTCTTTTAATTGTTTTTTATCTGAATTTCGTAATACAAAAGATAAATGATAATTAATGAAATTTTTCAATTTTTTTGATAATACTTGAAATATAATTTTTGATGGATTATTTAACATTATTATTTGCTTTATAGTATTAATAAAGTCAATTACTACATCTTTTTCACAGAGAAATTCAAAATTTTCATAATCTAATAATCTATTAATTATATTATTTATATCTGATATATCAAGAAAGTTATTAATTTTTAATAATGATTTAAAACATTTTACTTCTTTATTAGTTAAAATATATTCTTTAGAAAAAAATTTTCCATTACTTTCTTTTTTTTCTTGTAAATTTATTGCTAAAACTTCACTAATTGCTTTTTTTATTATAGTAGAAATTTCATTAATCGAAATAATTGCATCGTTAACTCTTTCATTTTCAATATAATTTTCAATTGAATAAAGAATTTCTCGAAAACAATCATAAGATGAATTTTTGAGATTTTTTGATAAAATTTTATTAATTTCTTTTGGTTTATTTGTTGATGATTTTCTAATTTTAATTTCATCAAATAATAATTTATGTTGATTTTCAATTTTTTCTTGTTTTGTTTCTTTATTTGTATCATCATCATTATAATTAATAACACTTTTAATAGTTTTAATCATAGAAGAAAAAGACATTTATAAAATTAAACATTAAATTTAACATTATATAAAAAATAAATATTTAATAGATAAATATATATATAAAAAAATTTACATTCAAAAATCAAATGAATCACTTTTAACCATATTATTATGTTTTACAAGTGAATTATTTTTAATTTTCCTATAAATTATATGTGAAGCAGAAAAACCATATTTATTAAAGTTCTCTTTTGCTTTTTTATCAATAAATTTACCTCCATTATTTAATACATCAAAACAATTTTTACAAATATCAATTGGTAACATTGGTGAAATTTGACTTAAATGATTAAAATGTGTCAAATTTAAATAAAATTCATTATCTAAATCATCATAACAAAGTTTACAATATATACCTAAAACAGGATTAATTTCTGAATCATATCTTATATTTAATGAATATAAATCAGATATTATTTCATTATTATAGTTTTTTGATTTAATATATATTAAATATACTTGTTTATTATTTAATGTTTTTTCACAATCCAAACAATATTGAACTTTTTCTATTTGATTATAAAAAAATGGATCATTTTGACTTATTTCTTTTTTACATAATTCACATTTATTTTCTAATAATAATTGTTCACAAGATATTGGAATGATTAATATAGTAGTTCCATAATCTTTAAATACTTTTACATTTTGTTTTAAAATAGAATTTTTCAAAACTAAATTTTGATGTTTTTCTTTTATTAAAATTCTCATTCTTAAATTATTCATAAAAGTTTCATTATCACATTTATCATCAACATATTTATCACATTTACAATATGAAAAACTAATATATGGTCTATACAATAATAAATTTTCTTCAAAATTACATTTACTAAAATTCTTTTCAAAAATTTTTTCAATATCTTTAATTCTTGGTTTAATTTCTTTAGTAAAATCATCATAACTAACAGGATAATTTTTAATATATTTAGCACTACCATTTTCAAATAAATTAAGAATACTTCCTCTTAAATTAATATCATCACCCATTCCATTATAAGCAACTACATTTCTTCTATCTAATAAATATAATCTAATTTGACTATTATTAGTTTCAATTCCATTATTTTGATAATATAAAGGAAAAAGTATTGTACCAGGAGGACAAATATAAATAGGATATTTTTGTTTGAAAATATCTTCATTTCTAAAAAAACTCATTTCTTCTTCGAAAGGATATAATTCACCTCTGTAAATTAAAAAAATATTTAAAGTATGTTTCAAATTATATATTTTTTTATATATTTGTTTAAATCTATAAATCATTTCAACTTTAGCTAAATAATTTTTTGAACTTGGAGAAAATACAATAATTAAAGTTGGATTATTTCCATTTTCATTTATTGTTAAATTTATTTGATTTTTTGTTTCTGAATTATAAACTTTTATTGTATTTGGAAATTGTTCGCCTATTGCTAAAATACAAGATATATAATTTAAATTTTTTGAAAAAGGAAATTGAGTTATATCATTTGTAACTGATGTTATTGGATAATGATGTCTTTGTAAAAAATCATTATATGTTAAATAACTATCTAAAATAAATGATTTTAATTTTAATGGTTTAAATTTTTGTTCTGAATTTTGATTTGGATTTATTTTCATATAAATTGTATTTTTTTCAAATTTTGTCACATATTTTAAATTTTCAATTAAACTATTTTTAAATATTTCACCTAATACATTTGAAATCATATTCGTTTTCTTTTTATGAGATAAATTAAATATTTTTGGATTTGCTCTTTTCTCATATTTACCAACTTCATCTAAATCTTGATATAATTCTAAAATATTATCTTCATTATTTACTTCTCCAGTTAAAGTATCATAATATTTACTTAAAGAAACAAATAATCTATCTGATTTATCATAAGAATAAATTGTTGTTTTATTTAAAAATAAAGAACAACTAATTGGATGTTTTAGTAAATCATTTATAAAATAATTTTTTTCTTCTGCAAAAAGAGTTAAATTTGTTTTTATTATTTCATAATCATTTTTATCAATTATATCCATTTGAGTTAATAAATTAAAAGTAAAATTTTTTGGATTACCAATTTTTCTTATTATTGAAGTTGAATCAATAATAATATATTTACATGTGATTATTGTTTCATTTTCATAAGTTATATATTGAAATTTATCATTTAAACTTTCATTTTCCATAAAATAAATTTCTAAATCATTATTAAATTCATTTTTTTTTGCAATATCCCAAACATAATTAGTTGTAATAGTTGCATTATCTAAAAAAGGTGCGTAAATAGGATAAAATTGAAATTCATTTTTATTAGTTTTTTTCTTTTTATTTTTTAAAAATTCTAAAACTTCTTTCAATAAACAAATTGATTCATTATTATCAAAATCAAAAATTAATAAAAGAGTATTTTGTGTAATTGTTTCTGCTGATAAAATACTAGTTTCAGTATTTAATTTATCATTAACACAATTTAATTTTACCATTTTTACTTCTCCTAAAAATGGTTCAAATTCATTTAAAGAATTATTATTAAAATCTAATATAATATATTTTTCAAGTAAAGGATTTAATAAAGGAATTTTTAATAAATTTTTTTTCAAAGTATTATAAGGTGGTTTATTCCAATTAACTTCATTTGATTTTTTAATCAATTGAATTCTAAATTTTTGTAAAATTGTATATTTTGAAAAATCAGTTTTTATCAAATTTATAATTGAAGTTATTGAAACATCAATATTATCATCAACTTCACTTTCATCAAATTCTTCTATTAATTTCTCAAAAAATAATTTTTTTGATTCTCTCCATAAAGGGTCTTTTTTTATTTCTATTGACGATAATGATTTTTTTGTTTTTTTCCTTGATCTTAATGAGATTCTTCCCATTTCAATATCATCATCATTTTCATTTTCTTTTTCTTCAATTTCTTCAATTTCATTTTCTTCATTATCTTTTATTCCATATATTTCATCTTTTACACTTATTTCTTCATTTCTTTCACTTTTTTCTTTTTCACTTTTTGCATCAAATTTATCAGTTTTAATTTCAGAATTTTTATCATTATTATAATCTGTTTTATTTTCTTTTTCATCATTTTTATTTATTTCATTAAATTTATTAAATAAATCTAATCTTTTAGCAGATTTGAATCTAACATGTTTTTTTTCTGAAATTGTTGATATTATATCAAATTCTTTTGATTTTCTTGATTGTTTTTTCATATGATTTCTAAGATTATCAATATCTGATATTTCACTTAAATTTAATTTTTTTATATCTTTACTATATCTTGTTTTAAATTGTTTCATTTTTCGATTTGGTTTAAAATTAATTTCACTTAATTTTTCTTCTGTACTATCCATTAATAAATTATAATCATGTTTATGGAGATTTACATTTATTTCTGATGCTGGTTTTATTTTTTTCGAAAGAGTATTTTCATTATTTACTGTGATGTTGTTGTTACTTACATCATTTATTTTTGAAATAATTTGATTTTCAGATTCATTTTTTTCTTCTTCTATTATTTTTTTTACTGTATCATCTGTTTGAATATTTTGAGTTTCCATTACATTAATTGCATTTTCATCTTCTTTTGATGTTCCACAACCCATTTTGTTAAAGTTATTTTTTTTTTAAATAATAAAGTTAAAAAATCATCAATTTTTTTATTTAATTCAATTAATTATATTTATAAAAACCTTATAATAATTTTTTATTTAAATAAAAATCAATTTTTTTTACTAGAAAATATATTTATTTAAAAGTCAGTAGCACAAGGAATAATTACATTAACATTTCCATTTGGATATTCACTTATTCCTTTTTTTGAAATTGTTGATATTGTTTGAATTTTACTTTTAATTTCTGAATCATAACTTTTTTCTTTTTCATAAAAAATTGCATCTTTTTTATTTTTTGCAATATGCTATATTTAAATAAATATAATAATGTACAATTTTTTTAAATTTATAAATACCAACTCCAGTTGTTAATTCCACATCATCATTATATCTAATACACTGACAACCTATAGAATTTCCCATTTTCAATTATTTAAATTTAAAAATAAAAAAAAATTTCAATATTATTTTCATATATATTTTTAAATATTAAATAAATATTAAATTGATATTAATTATATTTATATTTTTTGTTATTAAATATCTTTGTCATAAATTTTGAAAATCTTTGTGAATAAATATGAGGAGAAACTGCTGAAATATTAGTATTATTTTTTTTTTGACAAAGGAAAAAAGTTTTAATTAAATTTTCAATTTTTTTTCTAATACCATAATATGAAAGAAAATCAATAATTCCAATATAATATGCATATTTTCTATCTTTAGAAATATACATTCTTGTAGTTGTAGTTTGTTTCATTATTTCCTCATTATAATTTAACACAACAATAAAAAGTGAATAATCCATGAAATTACATTTTGTTAATAATTCAAGATCATTTTTCATTATTCCTTCAAATAATTCTCTTTGAAATGAATTTATATTAATTAAATTAGGTTCTGTTTTTATTATATCTATAAAATCTAAATCTTTTAAAGTTTTTGTTTTTTTATATTTTATGAAATTTTTTGTATTTCTACCATATAAACTTCCTTTTAAATCAAATTTATATAGAATAAAATTCTCATTTTGTAAAGGACAAATATTTTCCATTAAAATCATATTTACATGAATTAATCCAATATTAATTGTATAAATTCCATATAAACGAACTAAAAGTGAATAACGATTTTTAAATACATAATTATAATAATCAATGAAAAAAATATCAGTTAAAGATTTTAAATCCTTATCTGATATTGTTTTTAAATATAGTTTTTTATCATATGTTAAAAAAAATAAAGAACCACTTTTTCCTTCTCCTTGTACAATTTTTACAAAATTTGATATATTTTTTTCAAAATTAAAACTCTTAATTATATCTTCATTTCTTAGATTATCAAGTTTTCTTAATTTTTTAAAATAATCTGGATAATATTCAACTAAATAAACTTTATTTCTAAAAAGTTTTTGAAAAGATTTTATTTTATTAATGGGTATTTCTGATATTTTATCTAAAACATCATTATTAATTTTATATTCATAATAATTACATTTTTTGGAAATTGATAGTAATAATTTCTCTTCTTTATTATTTTTTTTATTGTTATTTTCACCAATTTCTATTGTTGAATCATCATAATTTGATAACGTAAATATGATACCTTCAATTATATAAAAAATTGATAATAAAACTGTTGAGCTATGAACAATATCTGATGCATTTTTATCATAAGTTTCTGTTTCTAATAATTTTGAAAGCTTTTGTGAATTTTTTTTAATAATATTTAATTCATTTGTAATTAAATCTTGATACTTTTCATTTATATTATTAGATTCTCGATCCATTTCTGCAATTGATTCATTTATTAGTGATAATATATTATTGTTTTTTGTTTTTATTCCACATTTAAATATGTGAATTTCAAATAATCTAATTAAAACTAAAATTATTTCAATAATTCCAAATAAAATGCATCTATATAATGGAGATTTATTTGGATCTTCAATTGACGTTGTATAAACACAATTACAAAAAACAAGTAAAAAGGATGATACATAACATATATGTCTAATAAAAAGTGTTTTTGAGCTTTTCTTTATTAATAAATTTGAATTAGCTTGATGAATAATATATAAACTGTATATTATTAAAAAAAAATAAATTAAAATTGATATAACTAATACAAAAAACCAAAACCAATCAAAATCTGTTATATTTAATATGTTAATCTTTATTAAATGTATGTCTAATTTTATAATTATAAAATATTTTATCATTAAATAAAATATTGGAACTAATATTGATAAATAATGAATATCACCTCCAAAACTTAAAGGATTTTTAAACATTTTTACATATTCATAACAATAACATATTTCAAAAAATATACATGCAAATTGAATAGTATGAATAAAAACTTTTTTTTCTGAACTATTTATTAATCCAAAATTATCTTTAATATTTAAAATATCAATTTTTTCAATAATGAAATTTGAATTTGAAATAAAAAAACTATTTAATTCATCTATCTGACTAATTATTAAATTTGAATATTTGATTGTTCTATAAAAAGAAAGAATCATAATTAAAAATCCAATATAAGTATTTTTTTCTCTTCCAATATAAGAAATAAAAAATAAAAAAAAGAACTGTGTTAAATTAACCAAAAGTAAAATAAACCTTGCAATTAAAAACCCATAAAAATCACTATCATTCATTAAATAATAAATAAAAAAAACTAAAAAAAACAAAAAAAAAAATTAAAAAAAAATAAATAAAATGATTCCAGAACAAGAAAAGCCTTCAGAAAAAGTAATAGTATGTTGGAATTGTTTAACAGTAGTAAAAGTTAAAGAAGAATGGAACATAGTAGAATGTTCATTTTGTCATAAATTAAATAGAGTTCCACATGAAGACACAGACAATAAACCAGACTTAATAAAATTAGATAAAAATTTTAATCACTTTGAATTAAACATACCATATGTTTTTAGTATAGTATCATGTCCATTTTGTTTTACTGAGAATAGATATAGAAAAAATGCAGATCAAGTAATTTGTTATAAATGTCAGCATTCAATTCCTGTAAGAGGAGCTTTACCAAGAGAAGAAAATTTTTTAGAAAAAACACCTGGAAATTTTATTAATAAAAATATTGATTTTTATTCTCCTTTAAAAGGTATTTTTCCTCAACCTATTATTTTTAATTTTGAAAATCCTTGTGATTGTCAAAATAGAGAAAAAGAATTTTATCTTGCTAAAATTGTTAAAAAATTACAAAAAAGAAATGAAAGGAAATTTAAACCTGTTGTTCCTTTTGATTTAAATGATCCTGTTAGTGATTTAGTTAGAGATATTAAAGAAAGGAAGTTAAGTGGAAAGAATAAAGGAAATGGAAGATATATTTATGATTATAAAAATGAACCTGATGGATTTGTTGGAAAAGGAGATAATAAATTGTTTTATAGTTTTAGTCCTGTTAAAATACAATCTATTAATAAGTTGTTTTTTGATTATTTGTGATTTTTTTAATATTTTTTTGAGTTTTATTTTTTATATTTTTTGTGTTTTTTTATTTTTTTGTTTTTTGTTTTTATTTATATAGTTTTATTTTTTTATATATTGTTAAAAATAAATTTAATATTTTATTTTTTAGTTTTTTTATTTTTTCAATTAAATGAAATTTTCAAAAAATGTTTTTTCTGTCTCATTATTAAAAAAAAATTTTTTTTCTAGAAATTATCATATATTAAAATCAGCATTAAAAACTTATAGATTATTTCCTAAAGATTATATGATTCAAAGAATTCAATCTAAAATTCCTTTGGTTAGTTCATCAAGAAAGAGAAGTACTAGTTCTCAAGGATCAAATCCTATATCAGAAATTGATTCAATAATAAAAGATGGTAATAATCAATTTGAAAAAAATAAAGATAGTTTTCACAAATTTAAATCTTCAAATGATTTATTTTATAAAAATTATAAATTATTAGTTAAGAATTCATCTGATGGAAATATTTATGAAAATAAAACTAAAAATAAAGAAGATAATTTATTTAAATCTGCTGGAGTTTTATTAAACAATCCTAATGATTTATATTTTTATTTTTTGAATTGTAATAAAACTCAAAAAATTAAAATATCTAATGAAAAATCAGTGAAATATATTCAAAAAATTAAAGATATTCTTTTGGATTTATCATCAAAAGATAAAAATGAAAAAAATAAAGCAAAAGAAAAGAGTGATAAAAAAGAAGAAAATCAAATGAATTTAAAATTAATTTTAAATAAAAATGATAATAATAATAATATTAATAATAATATTAATAATAATATTAATAATAATATTAATAATAATATTAATAATAAAATAGATGAAATAAAGAAATTAATGAAATATATAATTAAAACAAATCAAAATTTAAAATTATTGAAACAAAATAAGAATAGTTTTGATGGAAATAATGGAAATATAATGACAAACTTAAATAAAACTTCAACAACAGGGAATTTTTCTCCTATTATCACAAGTAAATTGAATTGTGATCCTTCAATAAACCAAAAAATAGAAAAAAAACAAAGTAAAAATATAGTCTTAATAAATAATGAAGACAGAAAAGATTTTATAAAAAATAGAAGAAAATCAATTTTAAATTATGCAAATAGAACTTCTTTTTTAAAACTTAGAAAGAAAAGTACTTCATTTGGAAAAAATATGTTTAATATAAAAAATCTTTTAAATCCAATTAATAAAGTCGAACTTTATTATGAAAAAACAAAGTTAAATCCAAAATTATCAGAAAATGAATTTAATAAAATTAGTCAATTATTTACTAAAAATAATCAAACTCCTTTATCTTTAAAAGCAAATTATACTCCAAGTCAACTTTATAATAGTATTAAGAATACCAAAATTAGACTTCAAAATTTGAATGTTAAAAATTCTGTAAGAAAAATATATACTAATAGAGTTCCTTTTGAAACAAATTTGAAAATTAATGAATTGGAAGAAGTTGAAAATGAAATTAAAAGTTTTGAAGGAAAATTATATAAATGTGTTTTAGATAATAAATATGATTTAAAATATATAAATAATGAATAAATATATTTAATCATGATTATAAATTTCCTTTTTTTAAAAAAAAAATTTAAATTTATATTGAAAAATATTATTTAATATAAAAATATAAAATACAAAAAGTTATAATTAAGTAATTTATTTTGATTTTGATATTATATCTTGTTTAATTTATTTAATTTTAAAAATATAAAAATCTTTAAAAATTATTTTATATTCATATATATTAAAAAATTATTTTTATATAAAAAATATTTTTATTCTAATAAAATAAAAAAAACTTCTTTTTGAAAAATTTTTTAATCATTATTTGAACATTCAGATGCATGTACTGAATTTTCTTCATAATGTTTACTATATTCATCCAACCCATCCTGTAGTTCTAAATAATGATCTTCGTCATCTTCTAATTCAGTAATTATTTGTTTTCCATCTTCATCATCAGACTCAATTTCATTATCTTTATCATTTATTTTACAATTTATAGCCATACATTGAACTATATTTCCCATTTTTTATTTAATTAAATAATATATATCATTTAATAAATATTAAATTTTAATTAATTAAAATTTATAGATTTATTCAATAAAATAAAAAAATTAAAATATGAAAAATATTACACCTACAAATATTAATGTTTATAATAAAAAACTTCATAATTTAATTGAAAATAAGAATAAATCATCATCAGAAACAAATAGATCAACATTAAGTGGATTAATAAAAAATCAAGAAGATAATATCAATGGAAAGAAATTTTATAATAAGATAATTAATACTATTTTATTTTCAAAATATAATACTTTACCTCGTGATCATGATATGATTTTATTAGAAAATGTAGTCCAATCAAAATATTGTCATGATCTCGCAGTTTTTAAAGAAAAAATTTTATTTAATTACAATGAAGAATTTTTAAAAAGATTTTATACAGAAGATGAAAGTATTTTAAGAATTCCAAATTTTGTAACATATTATAAAAATTATTTAATGTTTTTTTGTAAACCAATTTTTAGTGAATTAAATTTAAATGATATGATTCAAGCATATAGTGAAAGAAAAGCACAAATTTTTTATAATAATAATTATAAAGATGATATTCCAAAAGAAGAAAAAGAACATTTTCCAATATTTACGTTATTTACTCCTAAAATTAGAAAATTAATTTCAAGTAATAATTCTTTATCAAATTTAACAATTAATATTCCAAATGTAAATAATACTAATATTTCTTCTATGGAATCTTCAATGATTAAAATTATAAATGATTTAACATTAAAAAAAGTTCCAATAAAAAAAAATGTTAATAATAATAATTTTACTTTAAATAAAAAAGAAAAAAATAATAATGTATTTATAAAAGAAAAAATATCAAAAAATTTCAAAGCCTCAAGTCCAGATTGTATTAAACAAAATGGATTAGGAAAAAATTTATTTTTCATATATAATCAAAACTTTAATAAAATAATACCAATTCATAATCATACAAAAACAGGAACAAATTTAAATCAATTTAAAGAAAAAGCATTTTCAGATAGAGGAAATTCAAAAAAATCATATTCAAAAGTTTCTTTTTCAAAATCAAAAGTACCATATAATAAAAAAAGATCACGTAATTTAATAATAAGTAATCCATTATTTTCTGATTTAGGAATTTATACTTATAGAAATGATAAAAATAATAATAAAGTAAAATTATCAATGAATTCAATTCATAATACAATTAATTCAATGTTATATTCTGGAAAAAAACAAAGATTAAGATGTATAACTGAGAGAAATAATCAAAATTTAATTAAAGCAATTAAACAAGTTGAAAGTAAAGAAAATAGAAAAATTAAAAAAAATTTATCAAGAAATATTAATAGAAATAGTTTTAGTAATAGTAAAGGAACTTTTTCTAGTATAATGTCAACTGGTAAAAATTATATGAATAATTTTAATGATTTTATTTTAAAAACTGATTATCAATATGGGACTACTTTGAAAATTAAAAATAATTCTAATCAAAAAGTTAAAATTAATAATAGAGTTATTTCTAATAAAGGAATTAATCAAATTAAACAATGTATTCAAAGCCAAAGGAAAAAGTTAAAAAAGTAAAGTTTAGTAATTGTAAAATGTTATAGAGTGAATGTATTATATTTTAGATTTAGAAAATTTAAATTAATTTTTCATTTTTAATTGATTATTTGAATATAAAATTATTTTTAATTTTTTTTATTTAAAATAATATAAAAATAAAAAATAAAATTTCAATTATAATTTAAAAATTTATTTCTTTTAAATAATCTTTATAAAAATCTTTTCCATAAATAATATTATCAATTTTATCATTCTTTTTAATTTCATCGATAACTTTTAAAATATTATCTTTATCATTTTCATAATTATCAGTTTCAAATTCAACAAAAGCAGAAAAATAATCAGTTTTAACAACAGTAATATTAAAATCATCATTTTCAAATATTCTAGCTATTTCATAAATATTAATAATATGATCAAATTTTTCTTTATTAAACTTAACATGAAAAACAGAAATAAAAGTTTCATTAATTAATTTATTTTCATTTTCCAAAAATTTTTCTTCGTTTTCAAAATCAGTGTCCCAATTAATTTTAGCATAATCAGAATCAACAATACTCATAAGAGAAATATTTAAATATTTATTAAAAACATCTAAATTAACAAAACCAAATTTAATTTCAATTTGTTTTTCTTCTGCAATTGTTTTATTACCAACCTTATGAGTAATGGCTTTTTTATTTTCAATTTCAAAATTATTTTCAAATGCTTTACACATTAAAACAAAACATCTTCCAGTAATAATTGAATCATATCCAGCATCATGTAATTTATTATTTTCAAAATCATTATAAATTGCAAAACCTTTTTTAACATCTGCATAAAATTTTATATAATTATTATAATTTCTTTTCATTAATATTTTATATAAATCATCTAATTTTGTTTTTTCAAATTTTTTTAATAACATTCCTATTGCTTTTGTGTCATAAATTTTTGGAAAGTAATTATGTATTTTTTTTTTAAATGAATAAAATTTTTCTGGTAAATCGCCTATTAATTTATCATAAATAAACATCATATCAAAATAGATATTATGACCAATTATTGGTAATTTTTTATTTATTATTAATTGAATAAATTGTGAAAAACCTAATTCATTATTTGTTAATGTTTCTATTATTTCATCTGAAGGTTGAGTACTTATTTGAAAACGAGATTGATATATTAATGTTGGATCGTTTTTTATTATTAATTTAAAATTATCAAATGAAGTAAATTTTGTTTCAAATTCTTCTTTTATTAAATTTCTTTTTGTTTTTTCTATTATTAATGAATTTGGGGGAATTTGGATTTTTTCTTCTTCTTCTTCATTTTTATTTTTATCTTTTTTATTTTCTTTTATTTTTTTCTCTCCATTATATTTACTCACTGTAAAATTATTTAAGGATAATAATTTTTTAAGATTAATTCCTAATAAATATAACATTGTTTGTTTTGAATTAAGAGTTATAATCATTGAATCCTTTTTTTTATTTTTATTTTCTGAATGATCTTTTAATAAAAATTCAGTAATATCAATAATTGCTTCAATTATATTATTTTCATTAACTTTACTTAAAAACATTGCATTATTACTAAATAAAAATTTTTCATTTTTTAATGTTTTACTTATTTCATCTTTATATTCTAATTTATTATATGTTATTCCTTTTGAAACAAGAATATTTAAATCAAAATGATTTTCGTTTAAAAATTTTAATGATGCAGGATTACACATCATTTCAGAAGAGAAAATATTTTTATTTAAAAATCTTAATTTTGAATTTTTAAATAAATAAAAAGTAAAAGTTCTTTCAATATAAAAATCATCAATTTTTTTATTATTTTCAATTTCAACTTCTTTAGATTTTTTAATATAAAAAGTAAAACCAATTTGAATTAAATTAAATTTTTCAACAACTTCTTTTTGTTTAATATATCTAAATTGTTGAATATCATATTTAGTACCATCTGTTTTAGATTCAAGAGTAACACCTGTCATTTCACAATCAAAAGATACAAAATCTGCAGAATCAACAGTTTCTTTAAAAATTGGAAAAATTTCTTGATAATTATCATTAAAAACTAACATTTTTTTAAATGAAAAGAATTTAAAAATTTTAAATTAAATAATTAAATTAAATCTACTCCTTTTATTGATAAAATAAAAATCAATCAATTTTTTCTTTTATTAAAATAAAAGTAATTTTTTTAATTAAATAGAAGAAATAATAATAAATAAAAATGTAATAGAAATATATGAAATATTATAATAATTATATCTATATTTATATTTAATTAATATTCATTTTATTAATTTTAAAAAATAATAAATAATAAAAAAATATAAATTTTTTACATTTAAAATTGCTATAAAATATATTATTTACCTTCATTAATAAATTCTGAATATTTTATTTTATCTTTTAGGATATAAATATATATTAATTTAAAACCATGTACTAATAAAATTAGAAATACCAAAAATACATCTCTGGATTTAAGTTTGCTCATTGTATTATGAAAATTATTATAATCACCTTCATAAGTGAAAAAGTATGCTGTTCTATAAAGAGAATCATTAAATTTCCATATTAAAAACAAATTAACTAAAAAAATAATTAACCAACCAATATTAAACTTTAAGTATTTTTTTGAATCAGTTGTCCTTTGAATAAATATAAAATATCCTAATTGAATACCTACTTTCAAAAAAATAAATATTAAAAAATTCATAAATTTTAAATGTTTTAGTATAAAAGCATCAGAATAATAATATTCAGTAATTGAATCATTCAAAGAAAAATAAGTCATAGCAGTTAAATAAACATAAGAATCACTAGGTATGTTTTCAATATTGTTATATATTCCATTCGTTCTATAAATATAGTTTTTATAGTAATATGATTTAGTGATATAATTATAAATACTAGAAGTATTTTTACAATCACACTTTTCAAGTTTATCAGTTTTATTTTTAAATAATAAATATTTTTCAGATACAAAATCTTCATTTATTATACAACCATCTAAATCATGTATGAAAATATTATTAATTGTAATATTAGTATCAATGGATGTATTACTAAATCCATAGTGTATAGTAATCCCATTAGTATATTCAAAATAAAAAGTATTTGCCACACAAGCTTCACTTTCTCTCACACAAAAAGGATGATAATATGAATTATCTAATAATCCACATTTTTTAAATCCACTCTTACAATTTTTTTTAGTATCATCTATTCTTGAATATAAAGTTAAATAGTCAGAATCATAATAAGTTACATAATATTTAAAAAAATATAAATAAAATTTAATTGGTTTTTCTTCTTTTACATTAACACACTTATTAGTTAAATTCATCTCAGAACAAGCACCTTTTATATAATAATTTGGATATATTAAAGAACAATTACACCCTTGAATAGTTCCAGGCCAAATTCCAAATGAATATCTTTCCATATTTTCTGGTTCTTCAATTGATGAAGTACTTAATGTTAAAATATATTTTATTGGTTTTTTTTTCCAATAATCCATAGCTTTTATTAAAAAATTTACATCTTTTTTTTCTGGTAAATTTTTAAATAAAATGGATAAATAAACAATTGAATATATTACATATATGTAAAAAAACATATATTGAAAACAATATATATTCTCTTTAATTTCAATCATATTTATTTTTTAAAAATATATAAAAAATTATAATGGAAAATAAAAATACTAATAATGTAGAAACCTCAAATTCAAATACAAATGAAGAAACATTATTACTTCCTCAAAAAGAAAAAGAAGAAAAGTCATGCACTTCAACTGCTTGTTGGTGGTTTCAAATACTTATTTGGATTGGAGCATTGCTTTTATTATATTTTGACGCATATGAAATAAGAGGGAGTTATATTAGATATAAGAGTATGACAATACAATTTATGTTGACTTTAATATTTGAAATAATATTGTATATTGCATATATTATATTTGAATTCTTGTCACCTACTTTTTCTTATTTACTTCATAAAAGAACAGATGATAATCTTTATGATAAATTGAAACATTTATTTAATACTCCTCCAACAATTCAATTTGTTTGTGAAAATTATCATTATGAAACTAGAACATATACAACATATGATAGTAAAGGTAACGCATCAACACACACAGAAACTGTTAGAGTTGTAACTAGAGTAAATTCAAAATATTTTAATTATTATTCTTCAAGAGATGTTTCTGGTTTATTTAGATTAAATTATGATGAAAGTTCAGTAAGAGATAAATATTATGTAAAATTACAATTATTAAAAAGTATTGATTTTGCTGATTCAATAAGTTATAATGATTATATAAAGGAAAAGGATGAATTTTATAATAGTAATAAAGGTTTTGATGTTTATACAGATTTATTTGTAAATGAGACTATTGATGGATTTACAGATTATAATCTTATTAATATTACTCAAACTAATCCTTGTGGAATATCACTTTTTTGGTATATTTTTTTTTTATTTAGTGGAATTGTTCAATTATATAAAGTTTATATTAATTCAAGATGTATTTATAAAAGTTTTACTATTAGAAAAATAATTTCTACAAGATATAGTTTAACTAATGAAGAAAGTGATAATAAATATAGAAATGTTAATCCTGTTATTTCTTTTGAAGATGAGAATATTACATTTTCATCTAATGAAATTGGATTTATTTCTAGTGATTATATACAAAATCTTCCTACACTTGAAGAAATTGAATCTGCAAATCAATATAATAATAAGGTTTTTAATCCTGATACTATTCAAGGAAATAATTCATTAATTAAATCTGCAACTCCTTGTGATGAAACTCAAAATAGTAATAATCTCTTTAAAAATAATAATGAGATTGAAACTGAGTTAATATCCTAATAATTATTAAAAGTATTAATTTTTAGAAAATTTTAATATAAATTATTTTTTATATTTTTTTATATATTAAATAAGAATTGAATATAAAAATCAAAGTTTAATATAAAATATTCTTCTTTTATTCAAATTTTATGACTTTTTGATTTTGTTTCATTAAAAAATCAATTTAAATTAAACTATAATTAAATTATTGAATCTTAATTTTATCATCAACTATACTATTTATTTCTTGGAATTATCATTAAAAATAAATATTTTGAAAAAATATAAATTATTGAAATAATTTAACTTAAATCTATTTTTTATATTTATAAAAACAAAAATAATTAAATTATTTCTTTTTTTAAATTAAAAATAAAATTTAATTAAATAAAATAAAAGAAACAATATGAAAAATTATATAATAAAAAGTAAAATTGGAACAGGAACATATGGAGTAGTATATAAAGTAACAAAAAAAGATTTAAATAAATTTTTTGTATTAAAACAAATTTCATTATTTGGTTTACCAAAAGACCAAATAGAAGAAGTTCAAATGGAAGCAACAATATTATCAAAATTAAACTCAAAATATGTAGTTCAATATTTAGAATCATTCGAAGAAAAAAACTTTTTAAATATAATAATGGAATATTGTGATGGTGGTGATTTAGGTCAATTATTAGATAAAAAAATAAAAAAAAACGAAAAACAATTTGAAGAAGAATTTATATGGAAAATATTTATTCAAATATGTTTAGGTTTAGGTTATATTCACAATCAAAAAATTCTTCATAGAGATTTAAAAACTTTAAATATTTTTTTAACAAAAGATTTCGATGTTAAAATTGGTGATTTAGGTGTTGCAAAAATTTTAACAAATCAAAATTTTGCAAAAACTTTTATAGGAACACCATATTATTTAAGTCCAGAATTATGTGAAGATAAACCTTATAATGAAAAAAGTGATGTTTGGGCTTTAGGTGTAATTTTATATGAATTATGTACTTTTAAACATCCTTTTAATGCAAAAAGTCAAGCTGCTTTAATTAAAAAAATTGCTTATGGAAATTATCCTCCTGTTGAAAAATATTCTGTAGATTTACAAAAATTAGTTGATTTTATTTTAATTAAAAATTATATTAAAAGACCTTCTGTTTATGATATTTTATCAAGAGAATGTGTAATGAGAAAAGCACAAAAATTAGGTTTTTTAAATGATATTATTCAATTATATCCTACTATAAGTGTTCAAATCAAAAAAGAACCTTCTTTTCATAATTTTTCTAATTCTTCTTCTAAAAAAAATTCTATTCAAAAAAGTAATTCTAGAAAAGGAAAAAAACCTAATAGGGAAATTACTCATAAAATTGGTTCTAGACATGAAAATCCTGTTAAAATTATTAATAATGATGTTATTTATCAAAATAAAAATTATCCTTTTGGAAATAATAATAATATTAATAATAATAATAATAATTTTAATAAAGGAAAATTTGAAAAGAAAAATATAATGGATTTAGGTGCTTCTGATTTTTTTAATAATTTGAAATTTAATAAAAATGCTAAAATTGATATTCAAAATTTTGCAAATAATTTAAATGATTATGTACCACAATATCAAATAGATAATAAAATAAATAAAGATGTAACAATAAGTGATTTTATACCAAATTCTAAAATAACTGATGCAACTGTTAGTGATTTTAATCAATTAAATAATATAAATAAAGATTTATCAAAAATTCCAAAAAGTAAAATTAATGATGTTTCAATAAGTAATTTTATTCAAAATAATAAAGAAGTAGATGCAACTGTTAGTGATTTTACCAAAATAAATAAAAATATAAATGAATTTATATCAAATAATGAAGTTACTGATGCTTCAATTAGTGATTTTATTCCAAATACTAAAATTACTGATGCTACTGTTAGTGATTTTAAAAAATTAAATGATAATGATATTGATAAGAAAATTTCAAAAATTCCTAATAGTAAAATTAATGATGCAACAATAAGTGATTTTATCCCTAATACTAAAATTACTGATGCAACTGTTAGTGATTTTAAACAATTAAATGATAATAATAAAAATCCAAGTAATTATTCAAAAAATAATAAAGATATTATTAAATTAAATAAAGATATTAGTTTAAATATAAATAATGACTTTATAAAGGGAGATTATAGAAATAATTTAATTGATAATAATCTTAATGATTTAGATAGTTTACTTAATGAATATCAATCCACTAGTGAAAAAAATAAAGCAGAAAGTAAAAAAAAAGAAACAATTAAAAAAGAACAACCAAAAAAAATTGAACAAATAAAAAAAACAACAAATAAATTTAGAAGAGATGAAGAATTTGATATTGTTGAAAATTGTGAAAATATTGATAAAAATAATAAAGAAGAAGAAATGGTAGAAACTGCAAACTTTAAAAAAGAAAAAGATGAAAATATCAGTGATGAAGAAATAAATGTAAAAGAATATAATTATTTCATAGATTCAAATTCAGAATCAAATAATAATAGTGAAGATGAAACAGTTATAACAAAAAAAGTACAAAATCAAAGTGAAGATAAAAGTGATGATGAAGAAGAAATTATTCAAATTAAAAATAATGAAAATAATAATAATAATAACAATAATAATAATAATTATGAAAGTAATAATAATGATAATAATGAAATAGAATTAAATAAAGAAAATAAAATTAATAAAATAAAAGAGATTAATGAAGAAAAAAATATATTAAATGTGAAAATTAAAAAATTAAAAGAAGATATGTGTAATTTAATTGGAAAAGATGATTTTGATTATATTATGAATTTATATAAAATGACTGATAATGATGATGATGTTAGTGATGATTTATTAAAACAAATTGAAAAGTTTATAAATGATAAAAAATATTCTGAAGAAAAAAAAGAAGCTTTTGATAATTTATATTATATGTTAATATTGGCAGATTCTAAATATGCAATGTTAGAAAAAGAATTAAAAAAATATTCTTAAATAATTTGTGTTTATTAAAAATTTATTCACTTTTATATTTTTATTTATTATAAATTTCAATTTATCAAAAATGAAAAAAAAATCAACAGAATTGTTATATATATATAATTTAAATATTAAATATTTGTTATTTCTTCAATAAATCTATATAAATCATCTTTTCCAATAGAAACAATTTCATCATTACAAAAAGAAAAATTCATTTTAATTCCTAATTTCCTAACAACATAAACAAATTTTATATAAAAATCATTTTTATTATTCATTCCAGTTTCATTCCCAATACCATTAACTAAATAAGTTTTAGTTTCAGCATCTAAAAAAGCTAATAAAAAAGGTTTTTCAATAAAATCTTTTCTATTTCTTTTATAAATTTCAATTAATAATTCAGTTAATCTTTCTAAATTACCTGGATAATGAAAATATTTTGATTCATCACTTAAATTTGAATTAATAATTGAATATCTAAATTTACTTGATTGAATTATTCCATTTTTATCAATTACAATAGTTGAATTATTTGCTAAAGCAATTTGAAATTTAATAGATAAATCAATTAAACTATTTGTCATATTTAATTTTTTCAAAGATAAAAATTTATAAGCTAACCAAAATTTTTTAATCCAATTATCTTCATATCTTTTTTTTTTAACAATTTCAATATTTAAATCAGTTTTAATTTGATTATCATCATCACTATTATTAATTTTTTCCATTAATTTAACATAATTATTATCTTCAATAAAATCATCATCTTCAATTTCAATATCACAAATATCATCAAAAGGATATTCAAGTAAAGAAGAAGTTAAATAAACACAATCAGATGCACTCATTTCAATATTTTGATCAAATTGATAAATAAAAGAATGATAAATTAAATCTTTTAAATCAAATTTTCTACTAATTTCAGTAATTTGACTTTTAAAACTATCTTTATATTCACATCTCATATAACGATATTTTTGTTTTGCTTCTGATAAAGGAATTCCAACATAAGCAAATAATTTTTGTACTTCATTTTTACCTTGTTCTTTCCAAGTTGATAATACACCTAAAGGATAATTTGAATATATAAATGAATCATATAAATTCCAATGACGATATAAACAAAGACGATAATCAGTTCCTGCTAAAATTGATTTTACTTCTTTTGAAGTTGATGAATATTTTGATTCTTTTTCTTCTTTTTTTTTCTTTCTTGATATTTGAATTACTTCATTTTGACAAATATCTTTTAATTCATAATATTTTTTTTCTGTTAAATGTTTTCTTAAATATTCATCTGTTATTGCTACTATTAAATACCATAAATATGTATTTGAATGTTTATGTAATTCATGGGCTAAAGAATAAAAAATGTATGTTGATGGTAAACCATAATATGTTCCATAATAATAATAATCTATTTGTTCTTTTACTTTTCTTATTTTTTCTTTTTTTAATTGTTCTTTTGTTAATGTTTCATCTAATGTTATTTTTTGAGGTGATAATAAATTTGAATTTATTATATTATTTATTTCATCTTTTTTTTCTTCTTCTTCTTCTTCTTTTCTTATTTCATCTTCTATATTTTCATTTATTTTCTTTTTTATTTTTCTTTTTTTTTCTTTTTCTTTTTTATCTTTTTCTTCCTCTTCATCTTCTTTTTTTTCTTCTTCATTTTCAGTATTTTCTTTATTATCATTTGTATTTTTTACTATATAATGATTTTCTCCATCATCATCATTATTATTATTATCATTATTATCATTTTCATTATCATTATTATCATCATTACTTGAACTTTGATCTGCATTTTCAAAATTATCATAATCTTCATCTGTAGGACAATTACTTAAATCATATTCTAAATCATTTATTAGAACAAATATACTTTTATCATTTATTAGTTTATGATAAATTGGCCTTCTTGAATCAGAAATTAGTATTAAAATATCTTTTGAATCTCTTTTATAAAACCAATAATTTGTTAAATCAATTTGTCCTACACAATTAATAAAAATCATCCCTATTATTTGAAAAGTACATGATTTTAAATTTTCTAATTGAATTGTTAAATTTTCTGTGTTTAATATTGGGATTATTTCATATGGTATTATATCAGATTTAAATAAACCTACTATTATTCGAAGAGACGTTAATGAATCTATTGTTGGTGATACTAAAATTAGAACTTTGGCTTTTTTTTTCTTTGCTGATATTCTTTTTACTAATACATCATACCATTGTCGCGCCTTATCTAATTGAATTAACATTTTTTTTATTTAAATTTATTTTTTTTTAATTTAAATTATATTTTTTTAAATTTTGTTTATCTAATTTTTTAATAAAATAAATTTTTTTTTAAAAATAAAAATATATTTATAATTTAACATGGAATTAATTATAATATAATATAATATAAAGTTGTTTGTTTAAAAATTAAAATTTTTTCATTATTTTAAATTGTTTCCTATTTATTAATATTATTATACCATTTAAATTAAAATTAATATCTTAATTTTTGAATTAAATTTCACTATTATATTAAAATTAATCAAATCAATTAATTTATCTATGACAAATAAAAAAAATAAACAATACTTTTTTATATAATTATTTTTTATTATTTTCATTTAACAATTCCATTATAATATTTTTAAACTCTTCAAAAGTAAATTCATCATTTTCAGTTTTATTAATTTCTTTCATAAATTCAAAAACAACATTTCTATTAGTTTGATCATTAAATCCTAAAATTTCTTCTAATTCCAAAACAGAAACAGTTCCATCAGCTTGAATATCAAAAGAATCAAAAGCAATTTTTAAATTTTCTTCAGTAAATAAATTATTTAAATTAATAGTACCTTGTAAAAATTCAATATAATCAATATAACCATCATTATCAAAATCTACTCTTTTCATAATTTCTCTTAATTCTTCTTCAGAAATATTTATTTCATATTTTTGAAAAGTTGCTTTTAATTCATTTTTTGATATTTTACCATCAAAATCAGAGTCAATTGTTAAGAAAACTGTTTTTAATTTTGTTTCTTCTTCTTTTGAAATGAAATTATGAGTTAAATAAGTTATTACGGTTTGAAAAAATTTAGATTTTTTTGAAAAAGAAATTAAAGAATTTAAAGCATCTTTTATATCATTTTCAATATTTGGATATAAATTAATATATAAATTATCAAAAATTTCATTTTTAAAAAATTGATGATTCAATGCTTCTTTACAAGATATTCTTTGTGATGGATCATATATAAAACATTGTCTAATTAAATCTTTTGCTTCAAAACTTATATTTTTAAATAATCTATTATAAAAACAAAATCTTCCTCTTAAAATTTTATTTTTAATATCATTTTCAGTTATTCCATTAAAAGGTAATTCTCCAGTTAATAATAAATACATTATTACACCACATGACCAAATATCACATTTTTCGGTATAATTATTTTTTATTACTTCTGGTGCAGAATATGTTATTGTTCCTATATTATCTTGGAAATAATTATGATTCTTTTTTGAAAAAATTTTACTACAACCAAAATCAATTAGTTTTAAATTATATTTTTCTAAATTTTGTAATAAATACAATTCATTATTATATTTTTCATTAATATTATTTACATTTACATCAATACTATTATTATTACTATTATTAATACTATTATTATCACTATTATTATTACTGTTATTAATACTATTATTATTAACATTTAAAGCATCTTGAAATGATGTTGAAGAAGTTGAAGAATTTTTTCTAGAAAAATCAATATCATTTGTATTAGAATCAATAGTTAAATTTTCTAATTTTAAATCACCATGAATAATTCCATTTGAATGTAAATAAATAACTGCAGAAAAAATATCAAACATTAATTTTCTTACAATTACTTCTGGAAATTTTTTAAATTCAATTAAAAATTTACATAATTCACCTTCTGAACAATATTCATTTATTAAATAATAATTTGAATTATCATGATATACTTCATATAATTTAATAATATTTGGATGATTTATATTTTTTAATACTTCAATTTCATTTTCTATTAATTCTTCTGTGTAATAACTTTCTTTTAATTGAGTTTTTGATATTATTTTCATTGCTCTAATTTGAGAAGTTTTTTTATGTTGAACTTTATAAACTTTACCATATGCTCCTACTGCAATTAATCCTATTTTTTTATATAAATCAAAAGGTGAACCTGTTATTTTTCTTATTACATTTTTTGTTCTTATTGGAATATTTGATAATTTTTTTATTTGTTCTTTTCCAAAATCAAGTTGATTAAATGGGAGTTTTGATATTGAATTTAAAATTGGTTTTTCTTTTTCATCATTTATTATATTATGTTCTTCTTTTTTATCGCAGCAATTATTTAATAATATATCATTTCCCATTAGTTATTGATAAAAAAACAATTGAAAATAATTTTTATTCTGTTCAATTTTAAATAATTATAAATAAATGGATTTTAAAAACAATTAAAATAATTATTTATATATTAATATTGAATTTGAATATTATTTTTATACAAAAAGTTATATAATCATATATTAAAATTTCTTCATATAAATATCAATATATTCATCTTCCTTTAAAAAAAATATATATTTTCTATATTTTATATTAATAAAAAAAATAATATTTAATTTAAAAAAAAAATAAATATATATCCAATAATCATCAAAAAAAAATATACAAAAAAAAAGAAAAAAAAAAATGGACGACATAGAAAATAATATGATGTCAAACGAAAAACCAGAAAGTTCAAATAATTTTTTTCAATTATATCCATTCAACACATCAACAATCCAAGGAAAATTAGAAGCATTTTCCCCATCTCAAAAATACATTTTCCTTTTAACAGAACGTGCAGAAATATTTAGGATAGATATGAACGATGAAAATTCATTAAGACAAGCACATTCTTTACCAAATTTAGAAAGATTAACGAATGTAAATATGACAAAAATATGGACAGATAAAATAGGAAATTTCGCTTTAATAAAAGTAGATTTATTCTATTATTTATTTTTTGATAAAAAAGTAATTTTATTAAGTCAATTATCAGAAAAAGGAAGTTATGATATAGTAGAAGCAGCATTTGATAGAAGAAATCCAAAAGAAGAAAATTCAACTCCAGAAATTTTATTAGCAGATAGAAATTATATGTTATATTCATATAAAATTTCATTTGGTAAAAATGGAGTAAATGAAACAATAAATTCATTAATTCAACTTCCAGGAACAAATGATAAAAGTGATAGAATTTTTGGTATTGATTTTATTGGAAGTACAAGACCAAATACTCCTCCTTGTTATGTTGTTGTTACTACAAAAAATAAATTATATCAATTTATAGGTGATGGTACTTTAATTGATGTTTTTAGAGATTCTAAAGATACTAGAAAAATACCTAATGATTGTATTAAATATTTTCCTGTTTCAGGAAGAAATTTTCCTTATTCTAAAATGCAATTAACTTTTAATGAAAAAAATGGACATCCTCAAAGTTTTGGTTGGATGACTGAAAGTGGTTTTTGTTATGGAAATTTTGCTCCTAAAGAAGTACCTGATAAATTAAAGAATTTTATAGTATTACCATATGTCAAAATTAAAAAAGATGGTACAAAAGATGTTGATTTAGTACCAAAATCATTTGTTCATACTAATAATCATATTTTTATATTATATTCTGATTGCATTACTGTTATTAGTAAAATTACTTCTAATATTATTGATACTTTATCTTTAGTTAATGAAGATTTTAAAAATATGTATTTAGATGAGTTTAAAAATTGTATTTGGGTACAAACTGATTATTCTATTTCTAGAATATCACTTCATGATGAAAATAAAGATATTTGGCAAGATTATTTAGAAGTTGGTGATTTTAGTAAAGCTATTAATTTCTGTAAATCTAATGGTAATTTAACTAAACAAGAATTAAAAATTAGTAGATTATGGGCTGCTAATTATTATGAAAATGGAGATTTTAGAAATGCTAGTGTTAAATATAGTGAATCTGATGAAAAATTTGAAGAAGTTTGTTTAAAATTTTTATTAAAGAATAAATATGAGGAATTAAAATATTATTTAGAAAATTTATTTACTATGACTTTAACTACTGACAGTGAAAGAGAGTTTAAAGAAAAGAAAAGACCATTAGATAAAAATAAAATTAAACCAAAGAATTTAACACAAAAATATTTAGTAAGTACATGGTTAGTTGAAATTTATTTAAATGAAACAAATAATAATCCAAAAAGAAAAATAGAAACATTTCGTCAATTAATAAGAGAAAGAGAAGAATTTTTAGATAAAGATACAATATATCAATTATTACAAAATTATGGAAGAATTGAAGAATTTATTGAATTTGCTGAATTAAAACAAGATTATGAAACAGTAATTTTACATTATATAAATGAAAAAGATATTAATAAAGCTTTACAAAAATTAAAAAATTATACTATTTATTTAGGAGATGAAGAAGAAGTAATGAAAAAATTAGCAGAAATTTTTGTAAATTATGCTTATTTATTTATGAAACAATTACCAGGTGATTCAATTGAATTATTAACAAAAGGTTTTAAAAAAATTATTCCACCAGAAAAAATTGTAACTGCAATTATGAATACTACTGAAAATAAAGATGGTGAAGGTAATTTTAATGAAATTTTAAATTATTTAAGAGAATTAATTAAAGAAGATGTTCAAGATAAAAATATTCATAATTTATATTTATTATATTTATCAAAATGTGTAGAACCAACTGTAAAAAAAGAATTAATTGATTATTTAAAACAACCTTTAATTAAAGAAACTGATTTTAGAAGAATGGGAAAAAAAAAAGAAGTTAAAATTGAATTAGATTATGCCAAAAAATTATTAAAAGAAAATTATCCTGCATTAGCATTAGTTTTAGCATTAATGGGAAAATATTCAGAAGCAGTTAAATTAGCATTAGAAAAAAATTGTTCAGATATAGCACAATTTATAGCAACAAATGTAGAAGATGAGAAAGTAAAAAAAAATTTATGGTTGGAAATTTTTTCATCTAATAAAAAAGATGATTTTCAAAATGCTCTTTCGATTATGGAAAAAAGTCAAGTTTTAAAAATTGAAGATGTTTTACCAAGAATAATGGATAATATAAAAATTGAAGAATTTAAAGAACAAATTTCAAATTGTATTGATTTATATGAAAAGAATATTAAAAATTTAAGAGATGATATTTCACAATATAATAAAACTGCAGAAGAAATAAAAAATGATATTTATAAAGTAAAAAAAAAATCTCTTGAAATACAATATCGTCAATGTAAATGTGATATTTGTCAATGTAATATTAAAGATAATAATATTTATTTATTCCCTTGTGGACATATGTTTGATGCTAAATGTATTATTAATGCTATTAATAATTATAAAAAAAATATTGCTGATAATTCTGATATTATTAATAAAGTTAATCAAATTGATAATTATAAAAAAATAATTGAACAATTTGAAGAAAAGAAAAAAAATGTTAATTCTGATTCTAAAGCAAAAACTGGAATTTTTGGTGCTTTTATTAATGTTATTGGTTCTAATAAAAATAAAAATGAAACTCCTGAAAGTAATAAAATGGATGAAACTAAAATTAATGAATCAAAAAAAAAATTAACTGAACTTTTAAGTGAAGAATGTGTTTTATGTGGAGATTATATGGTTGATAGTACTCAATGTCCTTTTGTTAGAGATGATGAAATTAATTGGGATTTAAATGGTCAAATTTAAGATTAATTATATAATATTTAAATGAAATTTTAAATTTAAAATGATAAATTAATTATTTAAATATTTTATATATATTTCCTATAATATATTTTATTAATGTTTTTATTATTATATTTGATAAAAATAATTGAAAAATTATTTTAAAAATAGTAAAATAATGATAAATATATAAGTAAGAATGTTAATTAATTAAGATATATATGTAAAAATTTTATTTAATTTATTAATTAGTATTTAATCAGGAAAGCCGACTCATATTTTATATTAATTAAATATAAAAAAGAATAAAAAGACATCCAAATTTTTACTCATATTTATATATTTCCCAAATATTACAATTATCTTGTTATTCATCTTTTTTATTATGTTCTCTAAATTTAAAATATAATTGTCTAATAAATTTTGTAATCTCTCTAATTCTACATAAAATCTAAATAATAAAAATTCATCATCAACATACCAATTATATATTCTGTCTTTTAATCTATTTGTAAATTTATTATATATGTAAAAATGTTAGTTAGTTAGTTAATTAGTTAGTTAGTTAGTTAGTTTAAGTCCGGCAAGCCGGCTCATATTTAATATTAATTAACTAAAAAAAAAAAAAAAGAGAATAAAAAGAAACCCAAGCATCTTTTTGATTAT